>OLXB01000615.1_pt1 | contig 16536 bp, 8 predicted proteins | sample 1673681 | NCBI WGS metagenome assembly OLXB01 (sample SAMEA103958121, study PRJEB25191) | human gut metagenome
TCTTTTATTTTTTTTTGTTATTCTTAATAAATTACAGGTTATGAAACACTCATGGTGGCGATTTTAAGAGAGAATGCATGTTATTTTGTACGTTCTTTATAAATGGAATATCGCATATTGCTCAAAAAAACAAATAACATGATTCAGTGGGATAAAGATGTTAAATATCAGTTTCAAGGATCATTTTTCCTAATCGGTTTATGAAAGACTCTTCCTTTCCCCTCCTTTTTCTTGTTAACCATTCACTATTATTTCATCTATTCACAAATCTCCTTATCATCTTTCTCATCCGGATAGTCACTTTTATGTAGCAAAACAAGTAAGTGTACTTACTTCGTCATTTAAGTATACTTACTTGTTTCATGAAGTGCACTTACTTTTTGCAACTTCAATATGAATGAAATTTATGCCGGTATATGTTTTTTATATGCTTCAAAGACAAAACGTATTTCATCGTAAGAAGCATATTCGCCTAACTTTTCTTTTATTTCCTTCACTCCTTGTGGCAGAGAGGAGAGTTCCTGGAGATGAGCTGTAATATAATTTATTTTTTCTTGGTCGACTAATTCTTGTAGTTTGATATCTCCGGTCCGGACATAGTGTAAAAGGTGGTTGCTGATGGTACCGGTAGTCAATTCCCGGAATTCAGCGATTTCCTTTACCTTCATCCCTTCTTTAAATAATCTGAAACTGACCTTTTTGGTGTCTTCTTTATTTTTTTTTATTTTCCCGGGGGACAAATACGGTTCTTATTTCAGGGCGTTGCAGATTTTGTTCTTTCATATAATTCCGGATAATTCCCAAAAGTTCCAAACCATAATTCTCTACCCCCTTACGTCTGAAATAAGGGACAGCTTCCAATGATTCTGCATCATTAGGCAATAGATTGACCATTCCCAACAGAGCTTTTTGCTGGATAATGACATAGGCCGGCATACCGGTTTCTTTTGCTTTAGTTCCACGCCATTCGGTGATTTTCCGATAAAGTTCTGGATGGAGTATGTCGTTGGGAACTTCAATTCTCTTCCGTTCTCTGGATGCGTGTTCTCTGGGAGTGCGCTCTTTTCTGTCGTGTGCCGTTGTACCTGAGGAGTTTTTATTATCGGTTTCACTTAAAAGGATATACGCTTTTTTACGTAGATAGTCACTGGCGTGAAAACCATTATCTTCTACATATTGTAGCAAGGAAAGTTTCTGTGTCAAAGTGTTTAAGAACTCTTCCAAGGTGTTGTTCGTTTTCTTTCTTAGTTCTTTATTGTCCGTGGGAAGATTGGTCGCTTCAGCCAGTTTATGGAAAGGGCGTAGTTTTTGTTCAAAATAGGCGGCTCCTTTTATGATGCGTATTTGTAGGTCGTTATTCGTATTATAATCAGTAGATTGTGTTACCAGACGTTCATATTGTTTGTGGAAACGATAGGATACATCCACTATCTCAGTAGTAAATATTTGTATCTGCTTTTTATATTCTGCCAGTAACTGAGGGAAGAGCTTGTAGAAATGTTCGTCAATCAGTCGGGCTTGCTCATTGAATGAACGGGCTATCGGTGAGAAATCGAATAGTTCGCTAACGAGATTGAGAAAATAAGTTTGTTGCATGGCACAGAGCAATTCTTCATTGGGGGTATGTGTTTCTATATACTGATTATAATCATCGATTATTGTATCGCTGATAATGGCGTTGACGGAAAGTGGGGAACTGAGAACCATCCCTTCCAATGTTTTGCATCGGCTCAAGGCAACGTATGCCTGTCCGTGGGCGAAAGCGGAGCGAGCGTCAATAATGGCGTGTTCAAAAGTCAGTCCTTGGCTTTTATGAATAGTGATGCCCCATGCCAGTTTTACAGGGTATTGCTTGAAGACTCCTTCTTGTTCCTCGGTTATTTCCTTTGTTTCTTTATTTAGCACATATTTGCTGTTTGTCCATTCCTCGGGTTGGACAATGATTTTTTCATTCTTTTCTTTGGTGCGGACGGTAAATCTATCCTCATCTATAGAGGTGATTTCGCCAATCATACCATTATAATAACGTTTTTCCGGTGAGGGGTCATTTTTAACGAACATGATTTGCGCTCCTTTTTTCAGCATCAATGTTTCATCTGTAGGATAAGAATATTCAGGAAAAATTCCGGTGACTTCTGCCTTGTAACTGAAAACCGGTTCTTTGATGAGTGAAAGCTCGTGATCATTAATTTGTTGTGCTTGGTAATTGTGAGTGGTGAGTTGGATATATCCTTTTTCTTTGGCAGGATGGAAATTGGGAATATATCTTTGGTTCAATTCTGCGAGTGTCTGTTCGTCGGCTTTATTCTCCCGGACTTTGTTCAGTAGGGAAAGGAAATAGGGATCGTTTTGGCGGTAGACTTGTTTTAGCTCGATGGTGGCGTAGGTGGTTTTTTTCAAGGTGAGGCTTCCAAAGAAATAGGAGGTATCATAATAGTGGTTCAGCATATTCCATTCCGTTTCTTTCACTACGGGGGCAAGTTGTTGCAGGTCGCCTATCATCAGCAGTTGTACGCCTCCAAAAGGTTTATACTGGTCCCGGTACCGACGGAGTACAGAGTCGATGGCATCTAGCAGATCTGCTCTTACCATACTTATTTCATCAATAATCAGCAGATCCATGCTTCGGATGATGTTAATTTTTTCTTTGCTGAACCGGAAATGTTTTTGTTCGGTATTGAACGTGGTATCGGGGATGAAAGGTGCAAATGGCAGTTGGAAAAAGGAGTGGATGGTAACGCCTCCCGCATTGATGGCAGCTATTCCGGTGGGGGCGACTATGACTGTGCGTTTGGGAGATTCTTTCTTCAGATTGCGTAGGAAGGTTGTTTTTCCGGTTCCTGCTTTTCCGGTGAGGAAGAGATGGGTGCCAGTATTCTCTATTATTTGCCAGGCACGCTGTAGTTCTGGGTTGTTCATTATTTCCTAATGTTAGTATATTATTGGATAAAGTTACTGCTTTTATTTAAGGCGGGGAAACTTTGGAGGAATATTTTCTTTGTTTGGTGGATTACTATCGTTGTTGGAGGCATAAAATTTGAGGTAGCTTTCATTTGCTTTTAAAAGTAAAAGTGTATATTTGTACCATTATTCTCCTTTTATTTAATACGGTTTGATAGGCAATGAGCATTGATTTGAATGCATTTAATAAATTCTTTATAGACTACCAGCAACGTTTTGTCCACTTTGCCTGTACTTATGTGCATGATGAAGCTGTTGCCGAAGATTTTGTTGTGGAATCAATGATGTACTATTGGGAGAACAAAGATCGTTTGTCTGCTGATACTAATATTCCGGCTTATGTCTTGACCACGATAAAGCATAAGTGTATTGACTATTTGCGCCATCAACAAGTCTATCAGGATGCTTCTGACGAAATAGCCCGAATCTATGCATGGGAATTGTCGGGCAGAATCATGACTTTGGAAGATTTCGAGCCCTATGAGGTTTTTACAAAGGAAATACAGGAGATTGTTGATAGGACACTGGATGCTTTGCCCGAACAGACTCGGAAAATCTTTGTGATGAGCCGTAATGAAAATAAATCCCATAAAGAAATAGCAGAACTATTGGATATTACAACCAAGGGAGTGGAATTTCATATATCGAAAGCTACCAGGACGTTACGTCTTGCATTGAAGGATTATCTGCCGGTATCCTTACTTTTTTTCTATTTGCATTAAAAAAAACAGTTTTTCACTAGGGAATGTTCTTTCCCATCCGCTATTACTATAAATACGTAAAACAAAAGTGTTTATGGATAAGGATTTGTTATACCGTTTTTTTGAAGGTCATGCTTCTTTGGAAGATATGAAAGTGGTTAAAGAATGGGCCGATGCTTCTGAGGAGAATGCCGGGCTGTTGCGTAGGGAACGCAAACTGTTTAATGCTATGATTCTTGCAGGTCATTCCCGACGGACTGATATACAGAGAATGAGGAACAGGAGGAACTATTTTATTAGGGAATTTCTGAAAATAGCTTCTGTAATAGTGATAACGGTGAGTGTGACGGTTGTATTATTTTCAATAGGTAAAGATAATGGAGGTATGTATTTAGCGATGCAGACCATTACCGTACCGGCCGGCCAGCGTGTTAACCTCGATTTGCCCGATGGGTCAAACGTTTGGCTGAACGCCGGAACTACAATGCAATATCCTGTTTCTTTTATGACAGGCAAACGGGAGGTGATATTAGATGGAGAGGCTTACTTTGAGGTGGTTCATAATGAAAAGAGTCCGTTTGTGGTACATACAAGTACATTGGATGTAGAAGTATTGGGAACAAAATTTAATGTGGAAGCTTATTCAGCACGAAAAATATTCGAAACGTCTTTGATGGAAGGCAGAGTAAAGGTAAAATTACCTCACGATGAAAAGAATTCCGTCATCTTGGCACCCAATCAGAAAACGACTTTGATAGACGGCCGATTGGTGGTGAGCAAAATTGATGATTATAATGTATATCGTTGGAAAGAGGGGTTATATTGTTTTAGAAATAAACCTTTTGCTGATATTATAAAAGATTTGGAGAAATATTATGATCTGAGCATACAGATGGATAAAAAGGAAATAGCAAAGGTTGCATTAACTGGAAAATTCAGGATTTCTGATGGATTGGACTATGCGCTGCGTGTCCTGCAAAACGATGTAGCCTTTACTTATCAAAGAAATCGGGATAATGACGTCATTCATATAAAGTAAGAAATGTATTAACCTTCTAAAATGGAAAATCAGCCTATGAAGCAATCCTAATGAAAAACAACTAAAGAGCCGATGGGTGTTTGCACCACCCACCGACCCGACTAACACAATTATTTTTAATAAATCGTATTAATAACCATTTGCAAAGATATGAAAAACATTCCTTTGCCGGATCTTTATTATCTTGAAAATCCGGATTTAAAACAATTATTTAGAATTATGCGAATATCAATATTCTTATTGTTTTTCTGCCTGTTCAGCCTGATGGCCGAAAATAGTCACTCACAGAATGCGAGGGTAACTATCAATAGAAGCGATGCCCCGTTGGAATCTATATTGAATGAGATAGAGTCTCAAACGGACTATCTTTTTATATACAAGGAAGATGTGAACGTAAAGATGCGTAAAAGCATTCATGTAAGCAGCAAGCCGGTAGCGGAAGTCTTATCGATTTTACTTGCAGAGTCATCTGTTGCATACAAGATGGCGGGAAATCATATTATTCTTACCCGGAATGCTGCATTGGCGGCACAGCAGCAAAAATTGGGAATAGCTGGTACTGTAACTGATGCATCCGGAGAAGTTTTAATAGGTGTTTCGGTATTGATAAAAGGATCGGGTCAAGGTATCGTAACAGATCTTGATGGTAATTTCTCTTTGGCAGCGAATATGGGTGATATACTTCAATTCAGCTATACAGGATATATTCCGCAAGAAATCAAACTGAAAGACAATCATTCATTGAGCATTGTCTTGAAAGAAGATGTGAAGTCGCTGGATGAAGTAGTAGTGGTAGCTTATGGCACCCAGACCAAACGAGCTGTTACTGGTGCTATGGAAACATTGGATTTTGATAAACTTTCTGATGTCCCTGTAGCGCAGTTTACCCAAAAGATGCAAGGACAAATTGCAGGTGTACAAGTGAATCAGGGAACGGGAGTACCAGGACAAGGAATGAACGTCCGTATTCGTGGAGCTGCATCACTTTCTACAGGATCAAATCCTCTTTATGTAGTGGATGGATTTCCTATTGTGGGTGATATCAATGATATTAATCCGAATGAGATAGAGTCAATGACTATACTTAAAGATGCAGCTGCAACTTCTTTGTATGGTTCCCGTGCAGCTTTTGGTGTAGTACTTATTCAAACTAAAGGTGCGAAAGCTGGAAAGACGAATATTAGCTTCAATGCATATATGGGAGTTCAGAATGTGCCTCAAAAAGGCAGACCTGAAATGATGAATGGAACAGAGTGGGCGCAATTCAAGAAAGAGAGCTATGAAGACTTGGGGCAAAGTGTTCCTACCGCTTTTCAGAATCCTTCACAATATGGTAAAGGACATGACTGGTATGATGCTATGCTGCGTAGCGCCATGATACAAGATTATAATGTATCTGTTAGTACAGGGAAAGATAAATTTACAAGCTCTTTTGTACTGGGGTATTTCAATCAGGATGGTGTTTTGTTGAACTCCGATTACCAACGTATTTCAGCAAGGGCTAACTCTACTTACCGGATTTCCGACAATTTGAAGCTAGCTTTCAATCTGGCTCCGACTTATAGTTTTGAAAACCGACCGTCATCAGATGGAGCATTCTTTAGTGGGGGAGGTTTACTTGCTAACGCTACATTGACTCCTCCTATTCTTGACTATCGAAACGAAGATGGAACCTATCCCGTAGTAGTGACAACACCCGGTGTCACTGCCTTTGAGACCCCGAATTGGGTGCGTTCCATACAAGATATCGTCAACAAGCGGGAAGCGAAAAGATTGCTTGCAAATGCGAGTCTGCAATATGAACCACTTAAAGGTCTTGTCTTGAAGACGAGTCTGAATGGAGATATAGGTTCTAATTATCAGCACAATTTCCAACCTTCTACTGCCGGACGGGCATTTGCAGCTGCACCAAGTGCCATTGCAGCTAATCTTTACGAAGCGAATAACCGATATTGGTCTTGGTTGTCCGAAACCACTGCTAATTATTCAAAAGAAATAGGTAATCATACGTTTGAACTGTTGCTTGGATATACTACACAAAGATTTCGTAGTGACTATAGTGCCATAAGTGGTTCGAACTTTTCGGACGATAGAATACAGACTATTGATGCGGCATTGGTGAAGAACAATCCGACTATGGATGTTCAAGAGTGGAGTATGATTTCATATTTAAGTCGTGTCAATTACAGTTATAAAGGTAAATATCTGATTGGAGCAAGTATTCGTAGGGATGGTTCATCCCGTTTCGGAAGTAATAATAAGTGGGGTAACTTTCCATCGGTATCTTTAGGATGGATTGTGAGTGATGAGGCTTTTATGGGCAAACTTAAGAGTGTGTCTTTGCTGAAAGTACGTGGAAGTTATGGTATGATAGGGAATAACAATATAGGAAATTATACTCATTACAATACGGTAAGTGGTAACACGAATGCTGTGTTTGGTAGTACTGTCGCAAGCGGAAGTGCTGTTACGAATCTTGGAAACGATGATCTGGGATGGGAAAAAACTCGCCAATTGGACTTTGGAGTCGATCTTGGTTTCTTCAATAATCGTATTACTTTTACATATGACTACTATAACAAGATAACATCCAATATGCTTTATTCACTACCTGTACCCGAAGAATCAGGCTTCTCTACACTGATAGGGAATGTTGGTAAACTTAAATTCTGGGGACATGAGTTTAGTATTAATTCCCATAATATTGTAGGAACATTTAATTGGAGCACGAATTTCAATATTTCTTTCAGTGATAACCGTGTGCTGGCATTAAGTGATTTGAGTAATCAGTTGGTGGCTTATTCGGGCATTGTAAGTACGATTTCACGTGTAGGAGGGCGTATCGGGCAATTCTATGGAATGGTTCAGGATGGAATTTATGTAAACCAGTCAGATTATGACCAGTCGCCTAAAGCTGTGGATTCCCAAGTAGGTACTATCAAATTTCACGATGTTAATGACGATAAACAAATTACTTATGGCGATGATGAAAGTGGTGATAAGGCGGAAATCGGTAATCCTCTTCCTAAATTCACATTTGGTTTAACGAACAATTTTGAATACAAAAATTTTGATCTGACTATAGTTGCCACAGGCACTTACGGAAATAAGATTGCCGCTGCTGTAGAGCAAGGTATGGCCAACCTTGACGGCCCTTTTAATGTAATGAAAGAGGTGAAGGACCGGTGGCGCTCCCCTGACAATCCCGGTGCCGGACTTTATGGTAAGACTACTGGTGGGACTTCACGTGAAAGGGATATCTTTCATTCCCGTTTTGTATACGATGGAAGTAACCTGACCATTAAGAACATTACATTAGGATATACCTTGCCAGCTAATCTCATTAAGTTTGTCAGCAGACTGCGTGTGTACGCCAGTGTCCAGCAGGCATTTGTATTCAGCAAGTACAAATATGGAAATCCCGAAGTGGGTGTGGACTTTAATGGCAACTCACCGGGAGCATTATTGCAAGGTATAGATTATTCTACATATCCCGTACCAAGGACATTCACTTTTGGTTTGAATATAAACTTTTAACTTTTAAAATTGAATACCATTATGAAGAATCATAAATATATGTTGGCGATGTTGCTGTCATCTAGCCTATTGGTAGGATGTCAGGGCGATTTCTTGAATTTACCATCTGAGACATCTTTGAGTACTGCTGTTTATTACAAATCACAAAGTGACTTTGAGCAGGCAATCAATGGTGCTTATGCTCCTTTACGCGATTTGTATAACGGGACGTATGGAGCATGGGCGATGGGCGAAATGCGCAGTGATAATACCACTTATAAATATAACCCCAATGACCGGGGAACGATAGAGGCTGAGTTCGTGAAAAACTTTTTGGACGATGCGACGAATGGAGTGCCACGTTCCAAATACGTGATTGACTATCGTATTATTTCACGGGTTAATCATCTGTTGGAACCGATAGATGCCGTCAGTTTTGATCAGAAGATAAAAGATAATATTAAAGGTCAGGCCTACTTTCTTCGGGCATTGGCTTATTTCGATCTTGTACAGTATTTCGGTAGTGTACCCATACATTTGAAACCGGCCAAGACACAAGCTGATACTTCACAGCCATTGGCAAGTGTGGAAGATGTGTATAAACAGATCATTGCAGATGCCGGACAGGCCGTTTCTCTTTTGCCATCCAAAGCGGATCAAGAGCCTGGTAGGGCAACGAAGGGAGCGGCAAACACTCTTTTGGGTAATGTATATATAGTGCAGAAACGATGGGCGGAAGCCGAACAGGTATTAAAAGAAGTAACGGGTTATGAGTTGATGCCACGCTATGCGGATGTTTTTGAACTTGCTAATAAGAATGGTCCGGAATCCATTTTCGAGATTCAATTTAAGGATGGTAATGAAGGATTGCATAGCTCCTTCTTTTATACCTTCTTGGTGCAGCCGATAACAGCCGAAGAGACAACAGCTATTACGGGTATTCCTGAGGTAGCACGTACAATAGAAGGTTATAATATACCTACGCCTGATATTATGGAAGCTTATGAACCAGGAGATGTGCGTAAAGATGTTTCCGTGGGCTTTGTTACCGCCCATGGTATCTCTTATCCTTATATCAAGAAATATTGCCATGCTCATACACAAAGTGGGAAAACCGGTGATAACTGGCCGGTTTACCGCTATGCTGAGGTCTTGCTTTTTATTGCTGAAGCTTTGAATGAGCAAGGCAAGACGGAGGAGGCATTAGTATATTTGAATAGAGTAAGATCAAGAGCGTTGTTGCCTGTAAGCAGTGCTTCGACTCAATCAGATGTACGCGAGGCTATTATTAAGGAACGGCGTGTGGAACTAGCTTTTGAGAACAAACGTTGGCTTGACCTTGTACGTACCGGAAGTGCAGAACAGGTTATGAAATCTTATGGAGAGCGGGTAAAAGCTAATCCTTCGGCTTATTATTTTCCCGAGGGATTTTCGGTGGCTCCTACTGCTTTTACTGATATCCGTATTTTGTTTCCATTGCCCGCATCAGAGGCTGCGCTTAGCCCTTATTTTTAAGGTTTAGGGTATATTGTAACTTGGCGGAATGACATTGAATAATTCTAGTCTTGGTAAAAATGTCGTTCCGTAAAGTCTTTATTCATAAATATATGTCAATAACTTAATCAATATAAACTAGTATATATGAAGAATTGTAAACTTCTTGTTTTGCTTCTTTCTGTTTGTATTGCTTGCCATGCAACGTTGCAATCTGGTAATGCTCATTTCATAGTCAAGAATTTAAAGACCGAATATGCTGTTACACCTCTAGGTCTTGATGTTGAACTTCCCCGTTTTAGTTGGCAGATGGAATCCCTAGGTGCTGAACGCGGTCTGCAGCAGACAGCCTATCAAATTATCGTTTCAGATGAAAAAGGAAACATTGTGTGGGATAGTGGAAAAACACAAAATAGATTCTCTTTAAATGTAGTGTATAATGGCACTTCTCTGCAACCCTCTACTCGTTATTCATGGACTGTAACGGTTTGGAATCAAAGAGGCGAACAAATGTCGGAAACTTCTTGGTTTGAAACAGGATTAATGAGTTGTGATTCCACTTATCAAGGTTGGAAGGATGCCAAATGGATTGGAGGCAGTGATCAGGATATGGTTTTGTATTCGCATTATCTTCCGGTTTTCAGATTGGAATATACAATTCAATTAAATGAAATATTAAAAAGTACTTGTGCAGGTCTTGTTTATGGAGCTAATGATGCACGTCTGATGGACAAAAATAAGAACTTGTATCATTTGGAAAACGGGAAGAATGAATCTTACATCAAAGTGGAATTGGATATTGCTCCAATATCCATGAAAAAAGAAGCGATATTGAATGTCTATCGGGTGGGCTACCATCCTAATGACAAGCCGGACGTGCCTTTTGCTAGTTTCTCCATTCCTAAGAATCTGATTCATAAAGACAATATGTATGGTTGTCATACGATAACATTAAGTTCTGATTTAGGTTTCACTAAGTTCTATATTGATAATGTAGAAAAGGAGATTGGCGTTGTCAATCTAAATCCGTTGGGGAGAGGAGGTGATTTCATTGCTTTTCCGGTAGTCGGTGATATGGGCTTTATTGTCCCGGCTGAACAGGCTGTTTCTTTTTCAAAAGTGAAAATCATGAATTTTAGAAGTCCTCAAAATGTAATAACGACAGTGAAGGATGAAGCGTATCAGATTTTTGGTGGAACGAATGGTGCTTTAGAAATTTTCACTCCGAAAGGAAAATCATCTCCTATGCTCCGTACAGTTTTTACTTCTCCAGATACTGGGGTGGTAAAAGCGCGTCTATATGTTACGGCACGCGGAATTTATGAAATTTATATAAATGGACAGCGTGTTGGAGAGGATTATTTCAATCCTGGAGTTACTCAATATAATAAAACTCATTTATATCAGACCTTTGATGTTACAGACTATGTACAAATAGGTCAGAATGCTATCGGAGCTTTCCTTGCAGAAGGTTGGTGGAGTGGAGGTGCTACATTTACTGGAGAAAATTGGAATTTCTTCGGCGATCGGCAATCTTTATTGGCTAAATTAGTTATCACCTATAAAGATGGGCATGAAAAAGTGATTGTTACGGATCCTTCTACTTGGCAGTATTGTAATAATGGTCCTGTTCTGTATGGCAGTCTCTTTCAAGGAGAAGTTTATGATGCTCTGAAAGACTCGGAAATGGAAGGGTGGAATACAGCTTTATACACTCCAAACGAAAGTTGGAAACCAGCTGTTGAAGTAGCTTTGAACGGACATATAAGTACATCAGGAAATCCAAATATGCCTTGGGTGGATGATTATTCTAATTATAAACTGGTAGGGCAGTTCGGGCAAACAGTAAAGGCGGTCAATGAGCTGACTGCAATCTCTGTAGAAGAAGTCCGTCCAAAAGTCTTTGTATATGATATGGGACAAAATATGGTAGGTGTACCTCAAATCCAACTTTCAGGAATGAAACCAGGAACAAAAATCTGTCTGCGTTATGCCGAAGTAAAGTATCCTGATTTGCCCGAATATGAAGGAAATATTGGTATGATTATGCTTGAAAATATCCGTGCCGCCATGGCTCAAGATATCTATATAACGAGAGGCGGTCGGGAAACTATTCATCCGCGTTTTACTTACCACGGTTATCGTTTTGTGGAGATAACCGGTATAGATGCTCCTTTGGCGACAGAAGCGGTGAAAGGAATAGTGCTTAGTTCCATCCATAACTTTGCCTCTTCCTACGAAACATCCAATACATTGGTTAATAAATTGTGGAAAAATATTACGTGGTCTTCTTCCGGTAACTTCTTGTCTATTCCCACAGATTGTCCTCAACGCAACGAGCGTTTGGGATGGGCGGGAGATATTTCTGTCTTCTCTCGTACAGCGACTTACCTGGCTGATGTCTCTCAATTCCTTAGAAGATATGTACAATCTATGCGTGACGTACAACGATCTGACGGACGTTTTCCCGATATAGCTCCACTGGGAGGAGGGTTTGGTGGGCTGTTATGGGGAAGTGCCGGAATCACAGTGCCTTGGGAGTGTTATCAGCAATATGGAGATAAAAGATTGTTGAACGAACACTATGATGCTATGAGTCAGTACATACAGTATATACTTGATAAAATGATTGAGAAGGAGACAGGCTTGCTAGTTCAGAACAGAGCATGGGGTGACTTGGGTGACTGGTTGGGATTGGAAGATGAGAAAAATGATAAATCACTCTTATGGGAAGCATATTTCATCTACGACTTGGAATTGATGAATAAGATAGCTACCATCTTGGGCAAGCAAATGGATGCAGAAAGATTCAGTAAATTATATGCTGAGCGGAAAACTTTCTTTAATAAAACCTATATTCGCCCCAATGATGGTAAGACTATCTTTTCCTCCTTTCTTCCTAAAAAACGAGGTACATCAATTGATATTCAAACTTCTTATGTGCTTCCGTTGGCATTCAATATTATTAATGATGAGCAGAAAGAAAAAGCCATAAAGAACTTGTTGGAAACCATTACACGGGAGAATACAACTGATTGTGGCAAGTTATGTCCATCTTATTCGTTAATGACTGGTTTTATAGGCACTGCATGGATTGGTAAGGCACTGTCAGATAATGGTTATTCTGATATTGCTTATAGATTATTGCAACAAACAAGCTATCCTTCTTGGCTATATTCCGTAGAACAGGGTGCGACGACTATTTGGGAACGCTTGAATTCTTATACCCATTTGGATGGGTTTGGCGGGAATAACCGTATGAATTCATTTAATCATTATTCATTTGGTGCAGTAGGAAGTTGGATGTATAATTATTCTTTGGGTATACAGCGGGATGAGGCTTTTCCCGGATTTAAACATTTCATCTTAAAGCCGGCGATAGATTTGGCTGGTAAAATGAAGTATGCAAAAGGATATTACGATTCTATGTATGGACGCATTGAAAGTGGTTGGGAAATAGAGAATGAAATCATTCGATATACTTTCAATATTCCTGGCAATACTTCCGCTTTATTATATCTACCTGCTTCATCTGTAAAAGATGTGAAGGAGAACGGAAAGGGTATTTTAAAAAAAAGTACTGGAATCAAGTTTATCGGTGAAAATAATGGAAAGGTTATTTTGGAGTTGGAATCGGGTAGTTATCAATTTGAGGTGAAAAAATGAAATACTGAATGGTTTGTATTCTATGATAGCATTCGGAATAATAATATTTGAGTCTTCAATCAATGATTTTGTTCTTCTAATTAATTTCTATTTGCAGGATGGAAAATGTTCTATTCTTAGAAATAGAGATTGCTGTATTTTTTCTATTTTCCCCCATTTGACCGAATAAAGTCCCTCTTTTGAAAGATTTATATACCTATCGTTAGGATTGTATTTTCTATCTTTGCATCAAACAATTTTTGAACTAATTATTATGAAACACAAAATCCTTACTTTCTTTTTGGCTTGTCTTGTGCCCTGGCTGGCAGGAGCACAGCAATCTGCCAATAGTCAAAACAATGTAGCCGAAAAAGATTACATAGCTTATCTCTTTACCTATTTTACAGGTAACCACATCAGCGAGGAAGCCGTATGCTATGCGGTAAGTACGGACGGATATACCTATTGGGCACTGAATGACAACAAACCTGTCATTGATTCCAAAATCATCAGTTCTACCGGTGGTGTGCGCGATCCGCATATCCTGCGTTGCGAAGACGGAAAGACATTCTATATGGTGGTTACCGATATGGTTTCTGACAATGGATGGGATTCCAATCGTGCCATGGTGTTGCTGAAATCTACAGACTTGGTGAACTGGAACCATTCTGTCATCAATATGCAGAAATGTTATGCCGGCCAGGAAAAACTGAAACGGGTATGGGCTCCTCAGACTATCTTCGATGCGGAAGCCGGAAAATACTTGGTTTATTGGTCAATGAAATATGGTGATGGGGCAGATGTGATTTATTATGCTTATGCCAATAAAGAATTTACCGACCTGGAAGGTGAACCGAAACCGCTTTTCATCCCTGAAAACAAGAAATCTTGCATAGACGGTGATATCGTATATAAAGATGGAATCTACCACCTGTTTTATAAAACCGAAGGACATGGAAACGGCATCCGGGTAGCAACTACCCGTTCACTGACTTCGGGACAATGGGAGGAAGAACCCGACTACAAGCAGCAGACCCCGGAAGCGGTGGAAGGTGCGGGAACTTTCAAACTGATAGGTCAGAATAAATACATCTTGATGTATGATGTCTATATGAAAGGTAAATACCAGTTTACCGAAACGACCGATTTGAAAAACTTTAAAGTGATAGACAGTGAGGTGAAGATGAATTTTCATCCGCGTCACGGAACTATCATCCCCATTACCCGTGCCGAGTTGAAGCGCATCACCGACAAATGGCCTTCAAAGGAAATGGGCAATATGACGATTCCCAACAATCCCGTGCTGCAAGGTTTCCATGCTGACCCCGAGATATTGTATTCTCATCAGACTAAAAAATATTATATCTATTCCACCACCGACGGACAGCCCGGATGGGGCGGATGGTATTTCAGTGTCTTCTCTTCGGATAATCTGAAGGACTGGAAAGATGAAGGGGTGATGCTTGATTTGAAATCCGATCAGGTGGCATGGGCGGATGGAAACGCATGGGCTCCGTGCATTGAAGAGAAAATGGTGGATGGAAAGTATAAATATTTCTTCTATTTCAGTGGTAATCCTGTAGCCGGAGGCGGCAAGCAGATTGGGGTGGCGGTAGCCGATTCACCCATTGGTCCGTTCAAAGACTTGGGACATCCCATCCTCACCGAATCTCCTGTGGGCCACGGACAGCAGATTGATGTGGATGTGTTTACCGATCCGGTTTCGGGAAAATCCTATCTGTACTGGGGCAATGGTTATATGGCGGGCGCCGAACTGAATGAGGATATGGTTTCCATCAAAAAGAATACCTTGACCGTATTGACACCGAAAGGAGGAAGTCTGAAAGATTACGCTTTCCGTGAAGCGGCATATGTGTTCTATCGTAATGGTCTTTACTACTTTATGTGGTCGGTGGATGATACTGGTTCGCCCAACTATCATGTGGCATACGGTACGTCGAAATCTCCGCTAGGTCCTATAAAGGTTGCTAAGAAACCGGTGGTACTGATTCAGGATCCTGCAAAGGAAATCTATGGACCTGCGCACAATGCAGTCCTACAAATTCCGGGTACGGATGAGTGGTACATTGTATATCATCGTATTAATAAGAACTTTATAGACCGTGAGAAGGGTCCTGGCGTGCATCGTGAAGTATGTATAGACCGTATGGAATTTAATCCGGACGGAACCATCAGGAAGGTTGTTCCCACGTTATAAAAGAAACATGACAATAAAGCATATACCATGAAAAAGACCTTATTATCTCTGGCAATCGCCTCATTGGCAGCAGGCCAATCCGTCTGTGCTGCCGTGGAAAAAGTATATAATGAGCCCGATTCGGTCTACATCTTCTCTTACGCCCATCCGGAAGACGAGGGACGCAGCGGACTGAAATTCGCATGGAGCCCCGATGGCGACAAGTGGCTGAGTGTATCCGACGGCTTTGCCTATCTGAAATGTGATTTCGGGCGTTGGGGGGCGGAAAAGAGAATGATTAAACCTCTTCTGGAAAAAGCGGAAGATGGACGTTGGTATTGCCGGTGGCAGCTTACCCCCAGCGGAAAAGTATGGGGTACTTCCCATTCTTCCGACTTGTTGAAGTGGGCTCCCCAACAATATGTCAATGCGGAGAAGCCTGCCGTGCCCCGACTGGTCACTGCCCGGCAGATTGTCCTTGATAAAGATACCTTGAACGGTTATATGCAGAAAGTACCTTATGCGGATATAGAACAGTTGATTCGTTTTGCTGAGCATAAGAAATTCCGCGATATACAGAATAATGAGCGTACCGAACAGGATGCCGTCCGCTTTGCCGGACTGAAACCGGTCACTGCCACCATCCGGGTGGATGCCGGACGGGTGAAGCCCATTAGCGAGCATCTGATAGGTATTTTCTTTGAGGATATCAATTATGGAGCCGATGGTGGACTTTATGCGGAGCTGGTTCAGAACCGTGATTTTGAATATTCTGCCAAAGACGGTGCAAGAGATAAGAACTGGAACAGCACGTATGCGTGGAGTATACAGGGTACTGATGCGGAACTGTCTGTCAGTGAGGACAGTCCCATCCATGCTAACAATGCTCACTATGCAGTGTTAGAGGTACACCGCCCGGGTGCTGCCTTGGTGAATAACGGTTTTGACGGTATTGCCGTGAAAAAAGGTGAGAAGTATGACTT
>OLXB01000648.1_pt1 | contig 15735 bp, 15 predicted proteins | sample 1673681 | NCBI WGS metagenome assembly OLXB01 (sample SAMEA103958121, study PRJEB25191) | human gut metagenome
CACATGAGTTCTCTTTTTCTTTGCTTTCGTGTTACCTATGTATTATAGCTCAACACAGCTAAATCAATAATTGCTGCTTTAAGCGAAATAGCATCAATCACAGCTCCATCCCTCCCAAGAGAGATTTCAGCTTTTCCACGGCGGCGGCGATGCCGTCGGATTCCTGCTGCATTTCGGCCAGGATTTCATCCACGGAGCGGTCATCCTCCTCGGTGAAGTCGATCCATTTGAAGTTCAAATCCTCCCGGGCGGCGACCTCCTGGGCGGAGAAGCAGCGCCAGCGGCCGTTGGGGTTGGTTTCCGCGTCATAGGTGGGCTGTCGGTCCTGCTGATGCCCGGCGCAGTAGCAATCCACAAACTCCTGCAAATGCGCCCGGGCCATGGGCTTGGTGGCCATGGTGTGCTTGACGCCGGTGCGGTAATCATAGACCCAGATATCCTTCGTGGGCTCTCCCTTATCAAAGAACAGCACGTTGGTTTTCACGCCGTTGGCGTAGAAAATGCCGGTGGGCAGGCGCAGGATGGTGTGCAGGTTGTAATCCTTCATCAGCTTGTCCCGCACCTGCTTGGTGGTGCCTGCGTCGGTGAGCACGCTGTCGGGCAGCACCACGCCCACGCGTCCGCCGGTGCGCACGATGGACATGATATGCTGCAGGAAGTTCACCTGGTTGTCGCTGGTCTTGATGAATTCCGGGCGGTTGGCGGATACTTCCACGCTGCCCTGGGGCCGGGTGCCGAAGGGCGGATTGGTCAGCACCACCTGGTACAGGTGATCGGAGGTGTCCAGCAGGGAATCCTGATACACGATGGGGCTTTTCTTCACGCCGATGTCATGCAGGTACAGGTTCATGGAGGCCAGGGTGACCACCAGGGAGGTGTTGTCCGCGCCGAAAAGGGAGTTGTTTTTCAGGAACTTTTGCTTTTCCACGTCCTTGCTCTGTTTGCGCATGTGCTCATAGGCCGCCAGCAAAAAGCCGCCGGTGCCGCAGCAGGGATCTGTGACCAGAGCAACTTTGATACAAAGGAATATGAACAAGGGAGGCCGCTACAGCGGAGTGGACATTTTCGCCTCCCGGATTGTCTGTGGTGAATGCGGCGCTTACTACGGCTCCAAGATCTGGCATTCCAATCAGGCCAAATACCGCCGGATCATTTACCGCTGCAATCAGAAGTACGGCGGTGACAAGCCCTGCTCCACACCGCATGTGACCGAGGAGCAGCTGAAGCAGGGATTTGTTGCCGCCCTGAACAAGCTCATCTCCAAGCGGGATGACATCATTGCCGGGCTGACGGAAGGCGCTGAAATCCTGTATGATACGACGGCACTTGAAGCAGAGAAAAAACGACTGTGGGATGAAATGTGCGTGCTGGCTGAGATGGTGCAGGCAGCAATCAACGAAAACGCCCACGTCGCCCTCGACCAGAAGGAATACCAGAAGCGGTATGATGAACTGGCCAGCCGGTACGATCGCGTCAAGGCCGAGCACGACAAGGTGGCCGGGCAGATCGCCACTCTGATTTCCACCAAGACCGCAGCGCAACAGTTCATCGGCACCTTGCGCGGCCTGCCGCAGAAGGTGACAGCATTTAACCCGGAGACCTGGGGAAAACTGCTGGATCATGCGACGGTTTGCACCGACGGCAGCATCCGCTTCACCTTCCGCAACGGAATCGAGATCTGAAGTAAAATACAGAGAACGCATCCTGCTGACTCATGGTGAGTTTCAGGATGCGTTTTCACTATCCATGCCTTTCAGATTATGTAATGCTTATTAAAGACAAAGCCATCCTCATCGTCCTTTCTTTCTAAAGAGGCAGGCTTTTTCGGAGGTGTTTCATTGTTTGCGATGGCAATTCTGACCTTGGCATCGTATAGGGCATGTTCGAACTCCCGATCCATTATTTTATCTTCTTCGCTCTGTACCTTTGTAAGCTGTCCCATCTGCTCCGCAACGTCCTGGGCTATTTTATGGAGCATACCATAGTAGGCAGAATAATGCTCACGTTCACCCTTTTGATATGTGCTGATTTTGATGGATTCGAAATTGTAACCGAAGGATTCAGGCGGGCATTCTGAAAGAGCTTTTTCTGTTGCTGATATATATGCTTGGAAATGCAACGTATCTTTGTATTGCTCATATAAAGCGCCATAGTCAAATGGCAACAGCAAATATAATTCGCTCTCCATAAGTGATGACCAGCACCTATGAATATACCCTTGTGTATCCCGCTCCAGATCATCGATAAGATGGACAATCGCTTTTTCCGAAAGGCCAGTCTTTTCACAGATTCTCCTGACTTCAATATCGCCGGATGTCACATTCGTCAAACCAAGTAGGTAATCAGATGAACAATCCAGGTGTCTGCAATATGCCAGAAGAAACTCACCTTGTACATCATCGGCTGCATCAGCATGCAAATGACGGACAATCTTTTTTTCTACGCTACTGATGGCGTTCTTTCGTATGTCTTCCTTACGGGTGTATTTCCCTGGTTTCGATTTTACAGAAACCAACTGCTGATCATATAAAGATGTCGCCAGTGCCCTGGGAGTTGTATACCCTTTACCTGTCATCACATACCAGAGGCGGTTTCCAAACTTTTTCAAGTCGCTATGATCTTCAGTCCTAATTGCCATTGCCTACTCCTTTCAGATAAATTTATCTTTTTTATCTTGCGCGTCGTCAGTAATAGACGCAAAAAACTACAGGTTTATCCGTTTCTCGTGGCAAATTATATAGGCGTAGACCGAGCGTGTCAAGGCTTGATAAAGCGAAGGCTCGCGAAAAAAACATGGCCTATTATGGAAAGGGGGATATATCATGCCGTCACTGATTGAAGGTATGCGTAGGCTTTATCCTGTAGAGGATGTTCGCCGACTTGCATACACCCAATCTCCGGGGGGAGACGTTGTATCGGTTGATGTCCACGGAATGAAATGCTGGCAGGCGAAGCAGTTCATCAACAACATCATCAATCTTTCAAACCGCCCATTTCATCTAACGGTGATCCATGGCTACAACCATGGAACGGCAATTAAGGATATGGTTCGGAATCACCTGGACAACAAGCGCATTATGGATCGCGCAGCAGACCAATTCAACCTGGGCATTACTTATCTGGCCATCGCCTAATCAAGGAAGGGAGAACATTTTATGACTGATCGTATGGAAAAGAAAACCTATCAGGAAATCGCATCTACAACCCAAGCGCAGACTACAGGGGCTTTTATCGACACACTGAATGAAATCCGCCTGAATGAGCTTCTGCGGCGCTATTCAGTAATTGATTGTCACAAAGCGGGGGCAGAACAGGAATTGCTGGCGCTCAGAGACGATATCAAAAAACTCATTGAGAGTAACCGGGGTGGTGCTACGGGTATGCACGGGTTCATCGGGAAGCGAGTACAGGTAAGTTTCTCTAATGCTCGTGCCGCAATGCAGGGCCAAGAGAAGGCATATATGCTGATTGATGATAATGGTATGACAGATTATCTGCGAGGGAAAACGCTGATCCAGCAAAAAGCCTGCATTTCCGACAAAGCGCTTGGATTAACGCATGTTGTAGCTCATTCAGAAAAGTATCCTATCTTCATCCAGCAGAACGGAATTTACCAGATTCCAAGGGATTTTTACGAGAAGTATCAGCGGTTTGTAAACATGGCTGAGGAAACCGCTCTGAAGCTTCGCAAGGAAGATTTGCGAATGTGGAAGCGCGTTCAGGAATTCAAAGCCGCTGTGCCTGAAGCAAAAGTTGAGCCGATGGTTGTGACATATGACGAAATTCAGGCTGGCGCTGTGAATGGCACCATTGACAGGGAAATGGCTTCTGTAGAAAAGGAATACAGAAAGCAGCGAAATGCTGCTGAAAACGCATGTAAACCTACTCTTCAAGAAGGTTTGAAGGTTACTGCGTGTTCAGCTGCACTTGAAGGGCTTGTGGATGGTGGTGTCTCTATCCTGGAGCATAAGCAGGAACGAGGAAAAATACGTAATTTTGAAAAGGAAGACTGGAAAGAGATTGGAATCGACACAGCAAAAGGCGTTGGGAAAGGGGCGGTCAGAGGAGCTGCTGTTTATGCGGCTACCAATGTTGCTCATATCCCGGCAGGTATCGCATCTGCTACCGTAACCGGCGCATTTGGGGTTATCGAGAATTCTTCCCGTTACATTAAAGGCGAGTGCACCGGGAAAGAATGTGCAATTGGAATAGCTGATGCATGTGCGTCAGCAGCGGTAAGTGCTATATCAACCGAACTCGGGAGGCGTTTCATCCCCATACCTTTTCTGGGGCCACTTATCGGAAACGCGGCAGGCACGTTATTGTATAAGGTGGCGAAGAAACCCATTATCAGGCTTTTCAACTCATTTATGGATGCTGAGCCATGTATCGCCTGATCTATTGGGATCTGATGGCCCGATCCCCCTTCACTCCTGTCGCATTGACAGGAGTTTTTCCGTTTGCGGCGAAATAACAGGTGTGGGCTTGATAGTAAGCTCATGCTCAGCCTATAATGGGATTTATGGAAGATGTCGATATATCGGGATTTGAGTGGGGTGGACAGAGATGGAAATAGTGAAGCTAAGGCTGAGAGACCTGCAGCCCTCACAGTTTTATATTTCTGCAGGAAAGCTGAAAGCAATTGAACGCTGGCTTCACCCGGAGGATCTTTCAGGCTTTCAGCCCATCCCCGTGAAGCTGCTGGATGGCAAGCCTGTCATGACGGATGGGCACACCCGCGCTGTTGCCGCCTTAAGAGCCGGACTGACAGCAGTGCCGCTGGTCTGGGATGAGGATGACCTGGATTGGGATATGTACCGTGCATGCGTGAAAGCATGTCTGGAGAAGAAGATTTTATCACCTGTGGATCTGCTGACCCGGATCATACCCGAAGAAGACTACAGGGAAAAGTGGGATGCCTGGTGTGATACCATGCAGACTGAAATTGAAAAAAGCAGAAGGTGACAAATCGGGATCTGTCAACGAACAGATCCCTCGGGAATCATTTTCAATGGAGTGATGGAAATGAGAATCAGCCAACTCGATTACAGCGAGTACAGGGGGAGGAAATACGCCGCTGAGATTCATTCGGATCGATACTTATCTATTGAGTCCGGGGATAACGGATTTGACATGCATTGGGTTGACTCAGAAACCGATTTGAGAATGTCGATTCAGGACAGCATACTTTCAGACTGGCTGGAAGACCCGATTGCCTATGGCGCGTTCGAAGGCGGCAGGATGGTAGGTTTTGTAGAAGGTTTTCTTGAGAAGTGGAATAACCGCTTTCGAATCACCAATATCTGTGTTTTTAATGAATCAGACCGTAAACGCGGGGCGGGAACGATGCTTCTGGACAGAATCATGGTTGATGCCGTGAACTCCGGTGCGAGGATGGCGGTGCTTGAAACACAGAGTTTCAACTTCAAGGCTGTTTCATTTTATCAGAAAAACGGGTTTGCAATCATCGGCTTTGATCGGTACGCATATTCCAACAATGGTCCCGAAGAACACAATATGCGGATAGAGATGGGAAGAAAAATCTCGTGAACGATAGACCAGCAGTCAATCGCACAAATTCCAGTTTCATGAGGAGACAGTCAATGAAGCAGATTACGAACAAAGAATATGACGAATGGCAGAAATATAAAGAGGAGAAGGCAAAAGGCCATATCCTGATGCCCGACACTCTCCGTTTCATCTGTGCCGCCAATGATTATGATCCGACGAAGATCGGTCAGCATTTCCTGGAGGTGCTGCCCAAGGTATGTCCGCCGGAAGAGGAGCATAGACTCCACCTGTAAACCCGAGCAATTAAAAAAGGCATCCTGCTTCCAGAATCTCTGGTTTCAGGATGCCTTTTTGTATTCCTGCCTTTGGGCATTTGCGTCGATTTTCAAAAATGCGTCGATTTTTGGTTTCGACTCAAAAAATGCGTCGATTTGCGTCGATTTTTTAGTTTCGTTGGTTTGTATCAAAGTTGGCAGGGTTTTTTCGGCCACCGTTTCGGTGATCTTGGGGTCCACCACGTCCACCATGGCGGCAATCAACGCACGGGGCGTGAAATACTGGCCCGCGCCGCTCTTTTTATCCTGGCCGTTCTTTTCCAGGATGCCTTCATAGATCGCGCCTTTCAGGTCGCCGTCCATCATGTACCAGTTATCCTCGGACACCATGTCGATGACCTTTTTCAGCATCACGGGGCGGTCGATCTTGTTGGTGGCCCGGGTGAAGATGGTGCCGATGAGGCCGTCGGATTCGGAAAGCTCCTTGAGGATTTCCTCGTATTTCTCCACCAGGTCTGTGCCGCTCAGGGCGCACAGATCCTTCCACTTGCTGCCCTCCGGCAGATAGCTGCCCAGACCCAGGGTTTCCTTTTCATCGTCCATCTTCAGGAACAGGATGTAGGTGAGCTGGGTGATATAATCGGTAAAGCCCACGCCCGCCGCGGCCAGCACGTTGGCAATATTCCACACCTTGGAGAGCAGGGCGGATTCGGTTTTCGGGTTCTTTTCCTGTGCCATATTTCGATACTCCTCTTAAGCAGCTTTTAGCAGAATCTGGGCCATGGAGCGCATTTCGGCTTCCAGCGCCTTCGCGCCAAAAAGGGTGATGCCCCTGCGCCACAGGTCGGTATCCACTTCGTTCAGGTCCATCACCGACAGTGCGCCGTCGTTGATGACAAACTCGGCGATCTGCCGCATCAGTTCCTTTTGATCGTCGGTCAGGCTGCGCTGAGCCTGGCCGCAATACAGGCTAAAGCGCTGGGTGTACCCATTCAGCAGGCTGGTCAGCGTGCGGCTCCGCTTGAAGGCGAAACGCACCAGCTGAATCAGGTGCGTGAGGGCGTTCACGTTGGCCTTGGTGTCCAGATCGTCCACGTCGCCGGATTCATCCAGCACCTTGTAATTCTTCCAGATGGGGTAGATACCGAAGCTGCGATCCTGAGCCAGCAGGCTGTCCCGCAGCTCCGCCAGCATGGTATGGGTGATCACGGTGTCCTCGGCGTTGTAGATGATGCGCAGGGCTTCCAGACGGTCCTTGTTATCGTTCAGATATTTCTCAAAATTTTCGATGAAGGATTTAGCCGTTTCCTTGGAGAAACCGGCGTAAATCAATTCGTCCGGGTCCTCCTCCGTGCGGACGACGTAGCCCCGCTGCATTTCCAGCAGCTTCCGCCGGGCAGGGATGCTGGTGATCAGGCAGTCGATCAGCGCCATGCGGGCGGAATTGTCCTCGGAAGGGCTGTTGTACGGCGGTAGGGCGTCCTGGTCGAACGCCTGCTGGATGGCATTGGCAATGGTGCGGGGAGCGAAGCCGTAATTGGCAATGAACGCATCCAGATGCCGGCCGAACAGCGCGTTATTCTCGTACCGCCGATGGATGGTGGCGCAGTAATCCCGCAGCAGCCACAGGTTTTCATCGCTGAGCTCATTATGGGCCAGGTGCTCCAGCAAATGCTCCAGAGAAAGCACCTTTTTCCCCGGCCCGGGAGTCACTACAGGATGGGGAATAATCTTTTCCTGCTCCGTCACACCTACGGCGTCCACGATGTAATAACATTCCTTGGTGCCGGCGTTGGGCGTAACCTCTCGGAGCTTTTCATCATCCACCACCCGGCAGCCGCGGCCCTTCATCTGGGTGTACAGCACATCGGACATGACGTCCTTCATAAACAGCACGACTTCCAGGGGCTTTACGTCGGTGCCGGTGGCGACCAGCGTCACCGTGACGGCGATGCGGAAGTCTTTTTCAATGCGAAGATCGCGAATCAGGCCGTTGGAATCGCCTGAGGTGTAGGTGATCTTCTGAACAAAATGCTCCGGCACTTCGCCGCCTTCAAATTCAGACGCGAATACATTTTTTGCCGCTTCCACGATCTGTGTGGCGTGGTTGTCATCCTTGGCAAAAATCAGCGTCTTGGGCACGTATTCCCATTTCTTTTCCCGGTCGGGGTACAGCTCTTCATAGACGGCTTTTTTGTAGGCTGTCAGCACCTTGCGGATCTGATCCTCGTTCACCACGGAGCGGTCCAGGGCGGAAGGATCATAGTCCACCCGTTCGCCAGCCGTATAAATCGTTTCCCAGCCTGTCCTGCGGGCTGTTTCCATGAGCTTCGTTCCCGCGCGTATTGCTCCGCCGTGCTCGGTGATCTGGGTCTTGATGCGATAGATGCGGGAAGGCACATTGACGCCATCCACCACGGAATCGTCGTAGGTATAATTCTCGATGATGTTATTATTGAAGAACGCATAGGCTTCCGGCGTGGGCGTCGCGGTGAGGCCCAGAATATGCGCGCCGGAGAAATAATCCAGCACCGCCCGCCACTTGCCGTAAATGGAGCGATGGCATTCATCCACGATGATCAGCTGGAAGTAGTCCGGCGGAATTTTCAAATCCCCATCCAGGCGGATGATATCCTTGCCTTCCTTTTCCTCCTCCTGTGTCGTCCGCTCGTCTTCGGCGTCCTCGCTGTCCTCCGAAAGCTGCTGCCCGGTCAATACGGCAAACAGCTTTTGAATGGTGGAAATCACAATGTCGGCTTTTAGCTCGGTATCGTGTTTCAGCCGCTTGATCTCATAGAGGGAGCTCATTTCCGTCTGGCCTTCCGTGCGGTCAAACTGGCTGAACTCACTCTCTGTCTGACGGGCCAGGTTGTTCCGGTCCACCAGGAACAGGATGCGGCGCACAGGGGTATAATTCAGCAGGCGATAGCTGGCCAGGCAGGCCAGATAGGTTTTGCCGCTGCCGGTGGCTAGCACGGCCAGGCTTTTCTTTTTCCCGTTCTTGATGGCGTTTTCAAACTCCATCTCGGCGCGATACTGGCAATCGCGCAGGCCGCGCTTCTCCAAGCAGGGCAAAGCGCCATAGGCAGAAATCTGATGAATCAGCTGAAGCATCTTCTTGGGAGAATGCATTTCGGTCAGCTCAATATAATCCGTTTCAGGAGAAAGCAGATTTTTGAAATAAATCTTGCTCCCGTTGGCCAGATAAACCAGCGGAATCAACCCGTCATACCAAAGACCATACCAATTTTGCGGATGAGTGGCATAGCCCTCGGCCTGGGACTGCACATCTTCCGCCAGCGGGTTTTCCTCCCGCTTGGCTTCCACCACAGCGATAGCCTTATCATCCACAAAAAGCAGATAATCGCTTTCCGTGTTTCCCTGCATCAGCCCTTCCTTAACGGCGGAAGCACTGTGAGGAGTATATTCTTCACGGGATACAATTTCCCAGCCGGCTTTTTTCAGCTGCCGGTCAATCTTCTCCCGCGCTCGTTCTTCAGGAAGCATGGCGCTCCTCCTTTGGTCTTACGATGGGATTACTCCTGCTGCGCAATTCTTTTCCTCAGGTCATCCAGCTTTTCCCCATTATAGGTAAACCAGATTGTTCCCTGAACGGGATGGGTGAAGCCTTTCAGCTTCTGCGCCAGCGCAGACAGCGATGTGGTCTCGCCATTATACTCAATATGCCGGTCATCAACCACCGTGGGGCGGACGGATTCATCGTCAACAAAAACGATTTCCGCACCGAAAGGAATCCTACATTCACTGAACCGGAAGGGCCCGCGCCGGGCTTCTTCCCGTACTTCCTCAGCTATTTGCTCGTCAATGATTTCATGGCCTTCCGGCTGAACCCGCTTCAAACGCTCCTGCGTTCCGCTGACTTTTGCGATGCTCTCCAGCAGGCTGTACGCATCCTCCGCAGACATGGCGTAAAACTCCTTCACCCGCTCACGGCCATCGAAGGTTTCGATGGAGCGAAGGTCGGGATTCAGCCGGTCGATCAGCTTGTGCAGTTCCTTATCGGTCAGAGCGCTTTCAACCTCATAGACAGCATAAGCCCGAAAAGCAAAGGGGATCGTTTCGCTGCGGTTCAGCTGCTGCAGCCGACGCTCCAAATTCTTTGCATACCCGATTTTGATATAATCAGGAAAGGATGGATTGGTCAGAATATAGATAACGCCTTTCGACATAGGGAATACCTCCATCGTGTAAATTCACTGAGGGTCCTGGATCAGCTCCATAATATCATCCATGGTACAGCCCAGCGCGCCGCAGATTTTGACCAGCGTTTCCACACGCACATCCTCGTTTTTACCCAGCTTGGCCATGGCGTTGGTGCTGATCTTGGCCGCTTTGATGAGCTGCGTTTTACTCATACCTTTGTCGATAAGCAGCTTCCATAATTTATTGTAGGATACAGACATTGCGTTGTCCCTCCATATGCGAAATAACGGCAGTGTGTTCCTTGAAGAGTATACCACATCCTACAGTTATCTGCAATATAAAATTGCAATCCTCAATCGGTGCCATCCTTTCCTGAGATGCTGCTTCTGCCGTCATCATTGCACTCATGGCAGTTGTCCTTCAGGGGTAGGGTGACAATCATCGGGATAGCTTTATGATTGAGTTTTGCATGTATCCCTGGCTCCGTTCCTGGCCTCGTTTCTGGTTCCGTTTCTGGCTTCATGATGGAGCCAGATGATTTGTACTGGCCTCGTTTGTGGCTCCACCATGAAGCCAGGACTCATTCCACTGGATCCATGATGGAGCCAGTGGCTATTGGCTGGATCTGAAGTATAGTGATCGGCGTGGCTAAATATCATATGGCAGTATTGAAAAGGTGAACAAATGGCAAGAAAGCGTGCTAACGGCGAAGGAACCATCAGAAAACGGGCTGACGGAAGCTGGGAAGCCCGATACTGTGCCGATGGAAAACGGCATTCGGTCTATGGCAGAACCCAGGCGGAAGTCCGGAAGAAACTGACCGAAGTCTCCGTCACCATCGACCATGGTGATTTCAGAGAGGACAGCGGCCTGACCCTCGGTCAATGGCTGACCATGTGGCACCGCGACTACCTGGGGAATGTGAAGCTCGGCACTGCCGATACCTACGAAATGCAGATCCGGGTGCACATCATCCCCGCGCTCGGAGACGTCAAACTGTCGGCACTCCGAACGCCCATGATTCAGCGCCTCTACAATAAGAAGCGGGAGGAAGGGCTCAGTCCGAAATCCATCAAGAACATTCACGGCTGCCTGCATAAGGCACTGGATGTGGCTGTCAGGATCGGCTACCTGAGCAAGAATCCATCCGGCAACTGTATCCTGCCCCGGATCGAACAAGCGGAAATCCATCCCCTGGATACGCCGGAACTTTCCAAGCTGCTGGCCTTTTTGAAAGGCCACGAGCATGAAGCGCTCATCGTGACCGCAATCTTCACCGGATTGCGGTCCGGTGAGCTGCTGGGGCTGACCTGGGATTCTGTGGACTTTGAGAACGGTCTGATCCGGGTCACCAAGCAGCTGGCCCAGCCGAGAAAGAAAGGCGAAGTCTTCCGGTTTGCAACGCCGAAGAACAGCAAGCCCCGCACCATCGCTCCCGCTCCTACGGTCTTCCAGGTGCTGAAGAAGCACAAGGAAGAGCAGGAAGCACAGCGGAAAGCGCTGGGGTCGGCATGGAACGATGGCGGCTTCCCCAACCTGGTGTTCACGCATCCGGATGGCAGCCACCTGTCCCAGCCGACCGCATGGAAGATTCTTCACAAGATCCTGGTGGCAGCGGGTATCGACGCGCACCGCTTCCACGATCTGAGACACACTTATGTAGTCAGTTCCATTATGGCGGGGGATGACATAAAAACGATCCAGCAGAACGCCGGGCATTACTCTTCGGCATTCACACTGGATCGCTACGCACACGTCACCGCCACCATGCAGAAGGAAAGCGCGAACCGCATGGAAAAGTTCATCGCCGGGTTGTAAAACGATGAACAATAATAGAAAATTTCACCCAGCCATGTCCCATGGTGTATAGCCCCACCCCAATATCAGGTCCGTTGGGGTGGGGTTGGGGTGGAAGGTCGCCAAAAAGAAGCAGAACCCTTGATTTCTCAAGGGTTCCGTGGTGCGGGAAACAGGACTTGAACCTGCAAGTTCGTACGAACACATGAACCTGAATCATGCGCGTCTGCCAATTCCGCCATTCCCGCAAGCAATTTAACTTGCGAGAGATATATTACCACAGCGGGGCGGGATTGTCAAGCTGGAATTTCAAGAAAATTCGCGTTTTTCGCAAATTCTTTTTAATGGAACTGCGCGTCGTACATTTCGCGGTAGAAGCCGCCCTTGGCCATCAGCTCCCTGTGGGTGCCGGATTCCACCACGTTGCCGCCGCGCACCACCAGGATGAGATCGGCGTTTTTGATGGTGGACAGGCGGTGCGCCACCACAAAGCAGGTTTTATCGCGCATCAGGCGGCGCATGGCCTGCTGAATCTGCACCTCGGTGCGGGTATCGACGTTGCTGGTGGCCTCGTCCAGGATCAGCATGTGCGCGTTGACCAGCATGGCGCGGGCGATGGTCATCAGCTGCTTCTGCCCCTTGGAGATGTTGGCGCCGTCGTCGGTGATCACGGTGTCGTAGCCCTGCGGCAGACTCATGATGTAGTGGTGAATCTTGGCCGCCTTGGCCGCCTCGATGACCTCCTCGCGGGTGGCGTCGGGGCGGGCGTAGGCGATATTTTCGTAAATGGTGCCCGAGAACAGCCAGGTATCCTGCAGCACCATGGAGTACGCGCCGCGCAGGCTCTTGCGGGTGATGTGGCGGATATCGTGATCATCCACGGTGATCTGGCCGTCGTTGATATCATAGAAGCGCATCAGCAGGTTGATCAGCGTGGTTTTGCCCGCGCCCGTGGGGCCCACGATGGCAATCAGGTTGCCGCTGCGGGCGCGCAGGTTCAGGTGCTTAAGGATCAGCCGCCCCGGCTCGTAGCCAAAGCTCACGTCCTTCATTTCCACATCGCCGCGCACATCGGCAAGCGTTACCGCGTCCGGCGCGTCCGCGCTTTCCAGCGGCGCGTCCAGCAGGGAGAACACGCGATCCGCCGCGGCCAGGGCGGATTGCAATTCGCCGAAGATGTTGGCGATTTCATTGATGGGCCCGGCGAACTTGCGGCTATACATAATAAAGGAAGAAATACCGCCGATGGTCATGCCCGCGATGGCAAGACCGCTGATCTGCACGCCGCCGGACATGTACAAAAGCCCGCCGAACACGCTGATGAGCGACAGGGACAGGTTGTTGACAAAGCTGACCGAGGGGCCCGTGATGCTGGAATAATACTCGCTTTTATAGTAGGCCTGCACCACCTCGCCGTTGAGCGCGTCCAGCTGGCCGGTGACGCTGCCCTCCTGATGGTAGGCCTTGAGCGTCTTCATGCCCGATATTTTTTCCTCGACAAAGTCGTTCAGCTCGCCCATCTTGCGCGAGCGCAGGCGGAACAGCGGGTTGGTGCGGGTGGTGATAAAGCGGGTGATGAGAATGCTGAGCGGAATGGTGATGACAAACACCAGCACCAGCATGGAGGACAGGCGCAGCATCATCATAAGCGAGCCGAAGATGGTGATAAAGCTGGCCAGGATGCTGACCACATCCGTGGACAGGGAGGTGTTGATGGTGTCGATATCATAGAAAATGCGGCTGATGACATCGCCCACCGGATGGGTATCAAAGAAGCCCACCGGCATATCGGCAATGTGGTTAAACAGGTCGCTGCGCATGCGCAGCGTGACCCTGCGGCTGACATACACCATCGTGACCGACAGGAAATAGCTCATGATGGCCGAAACCAGGTAGAACAGCACCATCAGCAGCGCGTAGTGGAGAACGCCGGCAAAATCCACCCCGCCGGCCTGCGTGCCGATGCAGTCGATGGCCTTGCCCGACAGCGTGGGCCCCAGCAGGGAGAAGGTGTTGCCGCCGATGGTAAGCCCCAGCGCCAGCAGCAAAAACCACTTCATCTGCCACAGATATTTGCCCAGGCGCAAAAGAATTCCGCGCCGCGGCCGTTTCAGCTCTTCTTCCACCTTGGGATTGGGGCTGCCGTACTTGCTGCGGCCGCCCATGCCGCCGCCCATCATTGCGCCTCACCTCCAATCTGCAGCGCTGCAATCTCCTGATACAGCGGGCAGGATTGCATCAATTCCTCATGCGTGCCCAGGCCCAGCATTTCGCCGTCCTCCATCACCAGGATCTGATCGCAGTGCATCACGGCGCTGATGCGCTGGGCGATGATGATGGTGGTGGTCGCCTTGCTTTGCTCGCGCAGCGCCTGGCGGAAGGCCGATTCGGTCTTAAAGTCCAGCGCGCTGGTTGCGTCATCCAGCAGCAGGATATCGGGCGTGCCCGCCAGCGCGCGGCTGAGCAGCAGGCGCTGCTGCTGACCGCCGGAGAAGTTGCTGCCGTGGGACTGCACCTCGCTGTTTAAGCCGCCCTTTTCCTCAATAAAGCTCTCCGCCTGTGCGCGGCGGATGGCGTCGTTTACCTCATCCAGGGTGATCTCGCGCCCCAGGCGGATGTTCTCGCCGATCTCGCCGCGGAACAGCGCGTCGTTTTGGAACACCGCGCCGATGCGCCCGCGCAGGGAGGACAGCTCCATGCTGCGCACATCCTGCCCGTCAATGCGGATGCTGCCCGAATCGGCGTCATAGAAGCGCAGCAGCAGGCGAATCAGCGTGCTCTTGCCCGCGCCCGTGGGGCCCAGAATGCCCAGCGTCTGCCCCTTCTTGAGGGAGAAGGACACATCATGCACGTTGGGGCTGACATGGTTATAGGAGAAGGTGACGTGGTCAAACTGGATATGCGGCGAGTTGGGCTCGGCCGGCTCGGCCGGCTGCGTGCTGCCTTCCAGCTCGGTATCCAGCACCTCCTGCAGGCGGTGGGCCGAGGCCAGCGCCTTGGAATACATGGTGAGAAAACGGGTGATGGACAGCATGGCGTTGAGGATGATGGTGAAATAGCTTAAAAACGCCACGATCTTGCCCGGCTCGGTCAGGCCGCTGTTGACGCGCTGCGCGCCGGCCAGGATAACCAGCACCAGACCCGCGTTGAGGATAAACTGCATGGTGGGGTTATTGATGGCCATGATCACCGAGGCGTGCGTTTCCTGCTGCGCCACGGAGGTGTTCACCTGGGCAAAGCGCTCCTTTTCATGCTCGGTCTTGCCCAGGGCCTTAATGATGCGCACGCCCGAGGCGTTCTCGCGCACCACGCGCACCAGATCGTCCACCCGGCGCTGCAGCGCGGCGTAGAGCGGCACGCCCTTGCGGGAAATCAGGTACACCAGCACGCACATCAGCGGCAGCATGGCAATCAGCACAAGCGAGAGCACCCAGTCCATCGTCAGGGTGATGAGGATGCCGCCCAGCAGCATGATGGGCGCGCGCACGCCCAGGCGCTGGGTGATGCCCACGATGCGATAAATATAGAAGGTATCGGTGGTCATGCGCGAAATCAGGGATGGGATGGTCAGCCGGTCGATATCCCGGCTTTGCATATGCACAATGTGGTCAAACAGATCGTGCCGCACGCTGCGCGTGCAATCGCGCGCCACGCCCGCCGCCACGCGGTTGGCAAGCACGTTTCCCAGCCACGCCAGGAAGGAGCACACAATCATGATACCGCCCCACAGCAGCACCAGCTTTACATCGTGCCGGGGCGTTACCTGATCGATAATGTGCGCCAGAATGTAGGGAATCAGCAGATCCATGACCGTGCCGAAGAGCTTGATGCTCATTCCCCCCATGATTCTTCCTGCCAGGGGCTTCATATACCGCAGGATGTACTTCAAGGTCGCAGCCTCCCCTCTTTTGCTTGCAATCCTTTTCAGTATAAATCAAAATCCGTCCTGCGGCAAGCAAGGCGGATAGAAAATTTTCGGGGGTGGGCG
>OLXB01000649.1_pt1 | contig 15734 bp, 13 predicted proteins | sample 1673681 | NCBI WGS metagenome assembly OLXB01 (sample SAMEA103958121, study PRJEB25191) | human gut metagenome
AAATCAAAGTCGCCTGCCAAGCGTAAAGAGCCATTAATTCCACCACTTTTAATATATAATTCTTTTCTCCAAAACATACTTTCTTGCATCAAGAACCCATAAGCGTTTTGATGAAAATAACCTCTCGCTATGTCCTTGGAGCGTTTTGCGCCTACTTGAGGGAATATGTCTGTCAAATTTCGATTTTCATTGATATATGCTGGACGTCCACCAATCCAATCTATTTCTGAATTAGCGGTAAATATTTCGTTGACAAGCCTAAACGTGTGCGGGAAATATGTATCATCAGCATTTATATATGCAAATATGTCACCAGTAGCGACTGCAAACCCCTTGGCTATTGCATCGTACATTCCATGGTCTGGCTCTGAAATCACGACAGCAATTTTATCTCTATATTTGTTAATTATCTCCATTGACCCATCTGTAGAACCACCATCGACTATGATATATTCCAAATTGTCATAATTCTGAGATAATACTGAAATTATAGTACCTTCAATATATTTCTCCATATTATAGCATGGAGTTACCACTGAAATTTTCATATCATTGTTAATATTTTGAGGCATCTTTATTCCAAAGGAAAGGAAATAGAAGATGAATATGGTTTGAAATAAATGTTATTATTGCTGCAAGTAATCCATAATGTCTCTGCTTATAAATAAAGAATTCCATAGGATTTGCTCCATTACCACCAGGGCGATATAAAAATTTTATCCGTTTATGAAGAGGTATGTTTTTATCACTCCACTTAGGAAGCTTTTCGTGGCTGTCGCATATACCACAAGCAACATCTGATATATATGATTTAATCCTCATTTTCTGCGCTCTTAAGCCATAATCAGTATCACCAATGGCATGATGAAACACGGGGTCATTCTTGCCTACCAATTTGTAAACCTGTCGAGGAATTAAAACGATATTTCCATTGAATGTATCACATTCTGTTATACCTTTAACATCGGTGATAAGACCTGTATATTTATTTCTCCCTCCATACGTAATTTTCTCTCTTTTGCTATCTATCGTGTAACCAACTATAATAGCTCCATTATTCATCTTGTCAGAAGTTGATAGTAACGAAGCAATAGCATTTTCAAACAAAATTGTATCATCATTCAACCAAAGATAAAAGTCATAATCACTTTCCTCTGCTGCGCTCCATGCCTTATACATTCCCCGATTCCAAAATAGATTTCCATCTCCATCAATTATATTAGTATCAGGGAAAAATTCACGAATTGCTTCTGCTGTCCCATCTGTGCAACCATCATTCGTTAGATAAACTTCAATGTTTATCGTGTTTGGAATTTGCTGTGAATGAATTCCATTTAAGCACTTCAATGTCTTATCTTTACGATTATGCACTGTAATTAATACAGCAATTCTTGCTTTCTTCATTTTCTTCATCCATTTGCAATGAATAATCAATAAATAACAAAGCCCAAAAGAAAGGATAGTTCAAATAATACTCTCCGTTCAAAAGAACTATTATAATTAATAAGAATACAATTTTTTGAAAACGGCTATAACTCAACAATTTTCTAAACAAACAAGTGTAATAACAAATCATGGCAACTATGCCAAACATATTGATTGAACCTGTAAAACCATTACTAATATCTTTTAAATGCTTCCAAAGGGAGCCATATCTCATTTCCAGCAAAAAACCATTTCCTATAATTGGATGTCTCATAATATTTTGATAATCTAAATAAAATGATCCCATCCGCGACCAAGACAATTCACCTTCTTTTAATTTCACTGTTGCTGTATATTCTTCTGATATTTTATCTCCCAAAAATGAAACATAGGAGAATGACATTGCAATAATTAGTGCAATAAACAGAAAGGTAATAGACTTTGTAGCAAACGGCAGTTCACTTGTTGCTAATGCGTAGGCAATTAAAATAGCAAACGCAATATAACCAGTAGTGCTTTGGGTTGTGATGAGCGTAATGATTAAAACAATACATTCCTTACGATAGTTATCCCATAGATATTTGAGGTTATTGAGGTATAATAAAGGAACAATCATGATAAAGCCTTGGAAAGCACCTGGTTCCCAAAACATTCCAGAATTTCTGGTCAGTCCGGAACCTGCACTTATCATGTTAAATACAAACAGTGTTTTATATCTATCAAAATTTACTCCAAATGGTCCTCCTATGATTTGAATTAAAAAAAATAGTAAACTAAGCAATGACAACCAATATATCACTTTCAAATAAGTGTATCGAAATGAGGTCTGTAGGTAACCGACAACAAGAAATGCCACATATAATTTAAAAAGGAAATTTATATTTGCAGGGATAGATATACGCGGTAACATTAGGTATTGCATCATCATAAGCGTGATAAAACCGCATGTCCACAAGCACAAATCTTTTGAAAATAAAGAAGAACGATGCGCAATACATATAGTCAGCATAATAGGAATCATTATGATTGAACTCCATTCCGTGCCATATATAAATACAGGATTCCCACTTACACACAGGAATAAGAATACTATTATGTATTGTGTTTTTGTTGGCTTGATTCTATTTGGAATTTCAAAATAACACATTGTAGCTAAATTTAATTTCCTCCAGTGATATCCAAACATACAAATAGCATAATTAGATTATTCACGGCATAAACTGCTTATGTGAAGATGTCTTATCTTTACACTTTAAATTATTTACCCCAAATCCCTAATGCGCTATTGTCTAATAATTTATGAAGCTGAACAGTAAACACTATAGAGTAAATAATGTTTATAATTATCATTGACATAACAACTCCGATGGCTCCAAAGTGCTTCCCCAATAAAAAAGATAGAGGAATATGACAGATTAATCCAACAAGAGTTACATAAGTTTGAAGTTTAACTTTACCAATACCGTTAATTAGCATTGTTTGAAATGTGGCCCAAGCAAAAACAATTACAAAAAAAGCGACAATTACAGTCATCTTCAATGGAATAGTTGCCCTATCTCCTATCCAAAGGTCATAAACAAATGGAGATAAAATTACCATTAATATCACCCCCAATAAAAGCCCACAATAAACTTTCTTCATATTGCAATATGTTTGCTTCATCCATCTCCAATCATTCTTCATATACGCATCTGTAAATGCTGGCCATAATGGCGCAAGTATAATATTGAATGTCATAGAAGCTGCGCCAATATATTTGTAAGCAATATTATAAGATGTAACTTCTGTAGGGGAGGATACATTGCTTATCAAAATGTTAGTCGCTTGATATAACACTATCATTTGTATTTGAATGATAAAAAACTTTACACCTAAATTAAGTATGTCTTTTATCTTTGATTTGTCAAAATAGGATATTGATGGTCTTACTTGTTTAAGTATTCCAGTATATAGTACATACGAACTTATCATCAATACTAAGGTAGGCAAATATGATATGGCGGATGCCAGATTTGTCAAAGAGGGCTTAGTAAACACACCTAACAAATAAATAACTATAACGGAGCATATATTGCCTATTACAGGAAAAGCAGATGCTAATGCAACTTTCTGATAAGCCGATACAACAGCCGTAATGACATTAAATATCATTTGTAAACTGAAGCATACAAGTAATATTGAGACTACGATACTCAACTCCTCATTATATATGGAATCGACATTTAAGAAAGAACTCCAATTAATATGTGGTATAATAAACTCTCCAATTATGCAAAGAGGTAAGAATATCAAAATCATTACCACATAAGTTGTGGAAACCAAGGACTTGCCTTTTTCTATTTCATTTTTTGCTAAAGCTTCCGATAATTTATTTTTAAGACCTAATGTTAATCCTACGTCGAAGAAATTTAACCATAATATTATAGATGAAATTGTAAGCCAAATTCCATATAACTCTTGTGACAAATACCCTAATGTCAGTGGAACTAATATAAGTTGAATAAGGATGCTAATGCCTTTTATAAAGATTGATCCTATCATATTCTTTTTTACTGAAAGGCTCCTTTCGTCTCCTTTTGTAAAAAAGAGTTTAATTTTGGCCAACATATCGTCTTGTCTGGTTATTAAAACACATCATTTAAATTAATCATGTTTACTTGCATACCATTTAGCAAATTCCCTTAGTCCTACTCTAAGAGAAGTAGAAGGCTTGAACTCAAAATCCTGTTCAAGCGGTGTTGTATCTGCATAAGTCACAGGGACATCTCCCGGCTGCATGGGTACAAGCTCTTTATGAGACTCAAAGTCATAGCCTGTTGGCAATACTCCAGCACGAACCAATTCCTCTTGTAGGATGGTTACGAAATCAAGTAGGTTTTCAGGATTGTTATTGCCTATATTATAGACCTTATATGGTGGTATGGGCAGTCCGTCTTCGCCATTGCTTCGTTCGGGTGCGTGTCGCATCACACGTATCACTCCTTCCACAATGTCATCAATGTAGGTAAAATCACGCTTGCAATTGCCATAATTAAATATCTTGATGGTTTCACCTTCCACTAATTTCTCTGTAAATCCGAAATAAGCCATGTCTGGGCGTCCTGCCGGACCATATACAGTGAAGAAACGCAAACCTGTTGAAGGTATATTATAAAGCTTACTGTAAGCGTGTGCCATCAGTTCGTTACTTTTCTTTGTAGCTGCGTAAAGGCTTACAGGATTATCTACCTTGTCATCAGTAGAGTAAGGCACTTTCTTGTTGCTGCCATACACACTGCTTGAACTGGCATAAACTAAATGTTCTACTCCTGTTTGCCCGTGGTCGTAAGAATGGCGGCAAGCCTCCAAGATGTTGTAGAAGCCAATCAGATTGGACGCTACGTAAGCATCTGGGTTGGTGATGCTATAGCGCACTCCTGCTTGTGCAGCAAGATTAACCACTACCGATGGCTGATATTCGGCAAACAACTTAACTATAGTGGACTTATCGGCTATATCTCCTTTGACAAACACAAACGTTGGGAAGGAAGAGAGTCCTTTCAATCTTTCCTCTTTTAGACGAACATCATAGTAGTCGTTCATATTGTCAATGCCAACTACCTTGATGCCAACAACTTCTTGAAGCAATCTCTTGGCAAGGTTTGAGCCGATAAAGCCAGCGACACCGGTAATAATTACTGTTTTCCCTATCAATGAAATATTGTGTGGCAGCATGATTTTATTTTATTTGGATCTCAATTGATTTCGTCAAGTATTTTGTCTTGCTCTTTAAGAAATTCTTCATAACCATTCTTATACAAGAATATATTTTTAAATATCTCGCTGAAGCCTTCTTCGTTAATCTTCCTCACTCCATCTTCATTGACAGGCAATTTTTCCCCTGTGCTTGTTACAAAGATTCCCCATTCAGAACCAAATACGAAACTGATTTTTGTAATTAAATTATTTTCGTCTTTATACTCATCTGTCAGGGTTATCTGCTCAGTGTACTTAGTGACAATAAGAACTTTGTTGGTTTCATTCTTGTGAAGGAAACTTTTTAGCAAGCGGTTAAAGTGGGGGTCATTGAATGAATATCCGACAAGGATTACTAATTCACTTGAAAGGAAATCCGATGCAAGCCTCTGATAATAAATAGCATAAGGCATATTATTAAGGGCATTATCTTTGGTCATCCCCGTTGTAATGAAAGTGTTGAAATCATAACAAAACGGTGTTTTTGTTATAACCAATGTGCCCTGATTGTAAATACCCTTCCATCGTTTATCCTCTGCTATCTGAATATTTGCTTCGTAGGATACATTTTCCTTATCATTGAAAATGAATCTTAAATGACCATGTGGAAAATATATTACTTTATCCTCCGAAAAAAATTTCTTTATATCAAGCATGTTCTTGTAGGAGTCTTGATTGTAATCAAAACAATACTCAAAACATTCAAGCTGGTCTATTGAAGTTGGTATGCAATCGTCATAGTTGAGTGAAACAACAGATACCTTTTCATTATTGTCAGAAATTTTTCTAAGGAAATCTTGTTGGAGTTTTTGCAGGTAGTCATAGTCATCTACCCGTTCGCTTCTTTCTGAGTACAAAATAGTATTTGCTATAATCTCTCGAAACAAGAAAGGTATATACTGGCTTTGGCTACGATGTGGATACTGCATTTTTAAGTATGCAGCTATCCGATTAAACACATTGTTGCAAGGAATGGCATCATATCCTAATGATGAAATCTTATCCACAATCTCAGCGAGTTGTTCAAAATTCAAACAACCACAGACGGAAGATTTCAGCAGTGAAATGACAAATTCAATATCGGGAATACCATATCCATCCGCATTGTATTGATTGTAAATTTCTAACATCTTCCTCCAATTATCTTCCAGCTTTACCTGTTGCGTGAAATATTGGGTGGACAGATGATTCTTATAGAATGGGAATGAAGCTCCAGCTCCAAATAAAATTGTAACCATACTTAATCCCTTCTGAAAATATCCCTAGTATAGACTTTCTCTTTCACATCATCCAAGCAAACATCGTAGCGATTGGCGATGATGGCCTGGCTTTGTTCCTTGAACACCTGCAAGTCATTCACCACACGGCTACCGAAGAACGTGCTGCCGTCCTCTAATGTGGGTTCATAAATGATAATCTCGGCTCCTTTCGCCTTAATACGCTTCATCACGCCTTGTATGGCAGACTGCCTGAAATTGTCGGAATTTGATTTCATGGTCAAGCGATAAACGCCAATCACACAGCCGTGTTCCTTATTAGCATCGTAGCTACTGTTCTCAGTATAATACCCAGCTTTTTGCAAGATAGCATCGGCTATGTAGTCCTTGCGGGTGCGGTTACTCTCTACAATGGCTTGTATCAGGTTTTCGGGCACATCGGCATAGTTGGCCAACAACTGCTTGGTGTCTTTGGGCAGGCAATAACCTCCATAGCCGAACGATGGATTGTTATAATGTGTACCAATGCGTGGGTCAAGACCCACCCCTTCAATGATGGCTCTTGAATCCAGTCCTTTCACTTCCGCGTATGTATCAAGCTCATTGAAATAGCTCACACGCAGGGCAAGGTACGTGTTGGCAAAGAGCTTGACGGCCTCGGCCTCCTTCATGCCCATGAACAGCGTATCTATGTTTTGTTTGATGGCGCCTTCTTGCAACAGAGCAGCAAAAGTCCTTGCCGCTTCTTCCATGCTTGCTACATCTGTTACAGTCAGTATGGCTTTGTTCTCTTCTGCAAACTCATGGCGATTAATAATCTTGGGATAGCCCACAATGATGCGGCTGGGATAGAGGTTGTCGTACAACGCTTTGCTTTCACGCAAAAACTCTGGTGAGAATAGTAGATTGAATTGCTTCACACCTTTCTGTGCATATTTCACATAAAGGTTACGAGTATAGCCCACCGGAATGGTGCTCTTGATGACCATAACAGCTTCGGGGTTGACTTTCAGCACCAGGTCTATGACCTCTTCCACATGGCTTGTGTCGAAATAATTCTTCACTGGATCATAGTTGGTGGGAGCGGCAATCACCACAAAGTCTGCATCCGCGTATGCCTTTGCACCATCGAGTGTGGCTGTAAGGTTGAGTTCTTTCTCCCCCAAATACTTTTCGATATACTCATCCTGAATGGGCGACTTCCGCTGGTTGATGAGTTCTACTTTTTCCGGTATCACATCCACTGCCGTTACTTGGTGATGTTGAGCCAAGAGTGTGGCAATCGATAATCCCACGTAGCCTGTACCGGCAACGGCTATCTTAAATTCTTTGTGTTTTTCCATTATTATTTATGTAAATTGATTGTTTTCATGTTGTATCTGAGAGGGTGATTGTGCCTTTTTAAAAATTTACAGGCATCAGCAAATAGACAATGCAGGTATCTTGTGCTGCTCCGTTGCCAGCCGAAGATGCGTCATTGCCAGTGTTTAGAGTTGAAGATTTGCTGATTGAATAATTTGCGCTTAGCAGATTTTCTGCTTCAGCGGCAATCTTATTGTTCCTGCACACGACTGCAAAGACTTTATTATCGTATATTCCAAAGTCTTTATCCCTATGCTCTTGCATCCTGCGGTCAAGATTGTTGGTGATGCCGCAGTAGCATCTGCTACGATTATTTCCCGAAAGGGTAGCAAAATACACATAATACAGTTGGTCAATTTTCTTGACGATTGTCTGGGCATCTGCTATTATGTCTGCATGGAAATACTCGTAGTTGTATCGAATGCTTTGGACATGCAGCAACAGGTTGTATAAGGGATAGTTCTCTTGGCCGTGGGTTTGTTTGAGCACATCTTTGACAACCTCCTCGCAATTCGTGATAAACGATAAATCACAGCCGCTGGTTTCCAACTCCCTATATCCTTCGATTTTACCATTATACCCTATGAATGTCGAAATAAATGTTCTCGCGTCGTCTGGGGAAAAGAGTGTGACCTTATTTGCTGCAAGGTCAATATCAGCCACCATGCTGAGTTCCTTTGATGTGTAAGATATATGTATAACTCTTACATGCCTGTCTGTATTTGAAGCTAAGAATGTGGTGGGTTTAAGAGAATCGAATTTTGCTATGTCGTTCTCTGTCGGTTTACTGATTTGCATAAATGATAATTGTTATGTTTTTAATCCAATTCCATGCTGTCATACCGCAAACCTCTATCCTTTATGCTCCTTATTTGCATAAGTGCAAATTTCGTGTAAGAATGGAGTACTATCATGGCAATGTTATCATCTGATACGTAAAATGATACGGATGATGGCAGATTTTAGCTGCTTTTGCAGTTTCATCGTGTCTTTTTATAATTTAAAACGCAACGCATTTTGCAGGGTGATGATTCGATGGAGGTCTGTACCGATGTAGTTGTACATTCCTTGCTTTTGCAATGTTTTAGCTCGCTTCTGTGCCTCTTTGCCATAGAGTCCGAAGAGCGAGAATTGATTCAGCTGAAACTCTATATGCATGGATTTCAAACGTTGATAATCATGCTCATTCATGTACAGATAACGCTCCGGATGAGCCAACACCGGATAATAACCTTTAGCCTTGATACGCAGCAGAATATTGTTCAAGCCCATTGGAGGATTGAAATAACTAGTTTCCACCAACAGATGCTTGCCGTCTTTGCCTATTGGCAGGAGGTCGTTCTTCTCCAATCGCTCTTCAAATAGATTGTCCAGCATATTCTCTGAAGCAAGATGAAGCATCACGGAGCCTTGGTAGGCGGTTTTCAATTCACCGTATCGCTCTCTCAACTTTTCAGTGGTGTTGGGAATATCTTCCATGATGTGTGGAGTGAGCCACACCTCTTTAACGCCCAACCGTTCATATTCGGCAAGTATTTGCAGTGATTCTTCCATGGTCTGCACGCCGTCATCCACTCCGGACAAGATATGACAGTGCCAGTCTGTAAAGCCACAGAAAAATCCGCTTTCTTCAAATATCTGCTTCTTACGAAATAGCCACATGGAGAAAAGGAGCAATCAAGGTCTATCAAAGCGTGAAAGCCTATTTGCTGGAGAATTATTAGGCCGCTATTCTCTTTTACAACAGACCTTCCCGACAATTATCAGTTACTGCTATAATAGTTCTTACCGCCATAACCGTACTGATAGCCGTATTTGTATCCATAACGATAACCGTAACGGTATCCATATCGATTGCCACCACCAATAGTGCCATTCAGAACGAGAGCTATGTTCTTGAAACGCTTTGCCTCATAATCGCTCTGCAATTGAGGCAGCATATCGCGTTCAAGCAAACCAGCACGTACAACGAAGATTGTGCGATCGGCCAGTTTTTCGATGATTTGTGTATCAGCAACGATGTCGATGGGAGGACAGTCAATGAAGATGTAATCATATCGGCTGCGTAATCGTTCAATCAACTCCTTGAAACTTGGCTCAGCCAATAATTCAGTGGGGTTGGGAGGAATGGTGCCAGAAGGTAATAGATGTAGATTAGGGAAATCTGGATTATCTTTAATTAGGCTGTCTGCATCCTTTTCTCGTTTACCAAGGTAATCACTTAAACCTTTGGCGCGTTTGTCAAAATAAGCCGATGCCGAGCTATGCCGCAAGTCGCCGTCGATAACCAACACCCGTTTGCCTTTTAAGGCAAAGGTGGCGGCAGTATTCATTGTCAAGAAAGTCTTGCCACTGCCGGGATTGAACGAGGTAATCAAGGTTACGCTTGCCCTGTCTTTGTCCTCCTTGGCATCGAGGATAAACTCCAAGTTGGTGCGCAGCACGCGGAAAGCCTCATTGATAATATCACGTTTGCCTTGGTGGATGATGATTTCCTTTGAAGCTTGCGCATTTTTCTTCTTGCCACTTTCAGCCAAGGGGATTTCCCCTACAAATGGCACGGAAAGTGATTCCAAATCCTTGCGACCACGTATCTTGGTGTTCATATTCTCGCGGATGAAGATAATCACGACGGGAAAAAGAAGTCCCAAAGCGAATGCTACCAAAGCAATGTTCTTCTTCACGGGGGCTGTTGGTATCATGCTGCCGGATGGGGGCGTGATGACGCGCGTATTATAAGCAGTGAATGCCTGCGACAATTCATTCTCCTCACGTTTCTGCAACAGGAAGAGGTAAAGAGCCTCCTTTACTTTCTGTTGGCGTTCCACTGACAACAGGTATTTGCCTTGGGTGGGGTTGGCTGCTATTCTTGCAGTGGTCTGACGCTCGCTCTGCTGCAACGAACGTATTTGGGTGTTCAGCGTCGTGATATGGTTGTCGATGGAAGTAACAATGGCTTGGCGCATATCCTCCAAAGACTGATCCATATCGACTACCAACGGATTCCGCTCACTACTACTGGCCACCAAATCATTTCGACGTAGTTGGGCAGTGTTATAATTAGCAATCTGTTGCTCGATGCCTGGGCTTTCGATACCCGAGTTGGCTGGGAGCAACTGGTTTTTGCTAGTGGAATTGGTGAGGTAGCTACGGATATACCGCGCCATGGAAAGCTGTGTGTTTAACGCAAGAATTTGTGCATTGGTCTCGCTGCTTTGCGCCATATACATATTGGCAGCAGCCTGTACATCGGGTAGAAGATGTTCACTCTTGTAAGAGGAAATGTTCTCGTCCACATTACCAAGTTCCTGCTCAATCACACCGAGACGTTCACTGATAAAGGCAGAGGCGCTGACGGCTATTTGGTTCTTATCCTTTATCCAGTTTTGATTATAAACAGCTATAACGGTATTTAGCACATCTTCCGCCCTTTGAATACACACGTCTTTAAATGTCAGGTTGATTACAGTGGATTTATCATCGTTCAATGAAACCGAAAGTTTGGAAGCGTAGCTTTCAGTGGCATCTTGATAGCCGATGCGCGATACATAAATGGGGGCATCAAAGGTTACAGAATCGTGCAACGCTGTTATAACCAGTTTTCCAATGGGGGTATCAACTGTGTCATTCAGTATAGCAGTTTCCTCTCCAGCCAAATCTTCGCCCTCGCATGAAAAATCCGACAGGATTATTTGACCAGTTTGACTGGGATTAATGGTAAAGGCAACGCTCTCATTGTCTTGCAAATCGTTGAAGTTTACCGTGTAAGGGCAATCTTGCCCATACAGGACTTCCTTGTAAAACCCTCCATCAGTGTGATAGCTGACGTCCAAGTGAAGGCGTTTAACTACATCAAGCATTACCGCAGGCGACTGCAACGACTGTATTTCATTGTTTACATTTGTATTGGTTTGGAAGAGGTCGAAATCCCCCATCAGGTCTGCCGCGTCACCCAAAGAGTTTCCTTTGGAATCCTCCTTGATGAGGAGCGAAGCAAATCGAGTATATTCCGGAGGGGCGGTCAATAGATAGATTATGGCTGCTCCGATGGTCAATGCCAATGAAATGACGAACCAATACCACTTATTGAGACAGAGATAAAAAAAATCTCGTATGTGGATTAAGTCATCAGACTGTCTTGGTTTGGATGTATTTTGTGTAGCCACGATGTATAAATTTTAGAATGGATATGATTAATTAAAAATGAGGATGCCTATTGAAGTCAACAACGATGCCAGGGAAATCCAAAACGAAGTTGAACGCACATTGTTTCCGTTAACCGTGGACTGACGGGCTTTTACCGCATTGGGTTCCACATACACCACATCGTTCTGCTGTAGGTAGTAAGCAGGTGAAGTATATACATGATTGCCTGATCTCAAATCCAATCCATACACCCGTTGCACATCCCCTTCTTGTCGTAGCACCATCACTTTGGAACGGTTGCCATAGATAGTCAAATCGCCTGCCATGCTCAAAGCATCAAGCACAGTCAGTCGGTCGCGGTCGATACTGAATCGCCCTGGATTATTCACTTCACCAAGCACAGAAACGCATAGGTTGGCAAACTCAACAGTCACAACAGGGTCTTTCACCAAATTTTCCTTGATTAATTCATTCTTAATGCTTTCGGCTATTTCTTCCCGTTTCATCCCACCCACATATATCTTGCCAAGCACAGGGAAGTCTATTTCTCCATTTGCATCCACAGTATAAACGGAAACCCCTTGGGAATTGCGAGTTGTATACACAGTAGATGTTATGCCTAATTGCCGTGTTACATAAGGCAGGTTGAACAAGTCGGTCAACTGAGGGTCACGGCTGTTCACGATAATGGAAATCTTGTCCTCCGGTCGAATGGTGATTGCCTTCACCTTTGGTAATTTAATCTCTGTCTCTCCAGGTTTCAAATCCTGGAAATACACTACCTGTTTGGACGAACCACAGGAACTCAACGCCGCCACACTGGCCAGCAAAATCAATAGCAAATAAATCGGTTTATATCTATTCATACTTCTATGGTTTTCTTGGTTTCTTTATGTTTCTTGATAGCCTTGTTGATACCTAATTGCAATGATGTCCACAAGACTATATCTGTAATCAGCAGCCAAGTCATTCCCATGATGTTGGCCAGTAGCCAATTCAGCACGATAAAAAACAAGGCTATGAACAAAATCGACACCATCACGGCACGGGGTCGAAACCCCGTCCGCAACAGCTTGTGATGAAAATGATTTTTATCCGGTAGGAATGGGTTCTTCTTCTCCCGTAAGCGGTGCATGACCACACGTACCACATCAAACAGCGGTACTATCAAGGTGGAAAAAGCCAACACCATGTTGGAATGTCCGGCCACTTCGGCACTATCAGCACGGCTCAGATGAATGACAAGCAGACTGATGATGTAGCCCAAAATCAAGCTACCCGTGTCTCCCATGAATAGCTTGTGACCTCGCTTGGCATTGCCGAACACATTGTAGAACCAAAACGGCACAATCACGCCGAAAGTGGAGAAAGCCAACAAGGCATAAATTTCATCGCCTTCCACCATGCAAATCAATCCCAGCACAAAAAGCGAAATGCAGCTCAAACCCGAAGCCAAGCCATCGATACCGTCTATCAGGTTGATGGCGTTGGTTATATACACCACCACAAACAAGGTGAATAATACTCCAATAACTTTCGGCAATTCATCAATGCCAAACAATCCTCCCAAGGTGTTGAACCACTCGCCCGGCCATACAATCAATAAAGCAGCCAAAATCTGCACGAGAAATTTATACCTGTAACCGACACCGACCAAATCATCGGCAACGCCTATCAGGAAAAGCGTCATACCACCCACCGCAAAAAACAAAAACTCGTTGACGGAAAGGTTTTCTATCGGATAACCACAATAAAAGCGCACCCCGAGAATGAAGCACAAAGCTATCAATATCACGGGGAAAAAGGAGATACCGCCCAAGCGAGGTACAGGTATCTGGTGTACCTTGCGGCTGTCTGGCATGTCAAACAGGCGTTTCTTGTAGGATATCAGCAATATTTTGGGAACAATCATCATTCCCAGCAGCAAGGACAACAAGAAACCACTCATCAAAAACAGGTAATCCATATCAAGCACTCATTTTAATCATTCAGGGGCATCATGGCTTCTTTGGGTAAGTTCCGCAAAACAAAGGTCACTTTGTCGTGCCATTTTTGGTAGCCTGCATTGTCCACTTCTCTCCCTGCCAAATAAATACGTTCTTGCTTTGAACGTTTTTGGCAGGACAACCCGCCCATAGCAGCATACAGCTTGTCTTGCCCGATGCTTGCCGTCACAAAAGGGAAAGGAACGTATGGAAGCCTCATGGGAAGGAGCATCACGGGTTCATAAATGCGGCAAAGCCTGTAAGCCGATTTCTCGAACGCCGTCCAATAACCGTCGGCAAGATACAGGTAGATATGCTTGTCATTCTCCGCTTCTTGAAACAGGAGGTCGGTCAGACGATTTTTCAACAGTTCGGTAAATTCAAGCAGACTGTTCATCTTCACACTAATTGAATATATTCCGCTTCTACTTCTACAGAAGCTGCCAACAAAGAGGGCAGCTCCACCAATAATCGCTTAACCTTACTGCCGCGAGTAGTGACCAGCGTGCCTGTATAGCCATCCAACTTTCCACCGATAATGCGTATTTTGCGGTTCTTCATTTCGGGTGTCACTTCGTTCAAAGCGTAAAACTTGGGATTTTCACTAGTTTCTACCGCGTAAATGAAGCGTTCCATGTCGGCCGTCGGCACGATGATGGGCGTGTGCTGCACACCTATTTTATATCGGTATTGCAGTTTCGGGGTACTCTCCACAATAAGATCAAGGTGTTCCCTCGTGTCTTTCACAAAAAGCAAATCTGGCATGAAAGGCACTTCCTGGTCTATCCGTTTGCCCTTGACAACAACCAATCGATGCACCATGGGCGTGAAGTATTGCACCTTCAAGTTCTCAAATAGCTTGTAGGCCGGCAACTTGGCATGACGGCGTTTGAGGTCACGCATGGCAAACCATTGCAAACTTTCTTGTGATGATTGCGCTTCGCCCATGGAAAGAAAAGTAATCAGTTGATTAAAGGACACTTCTCTGAATCCTCCAAGCATTCCATAGCATCTGAAATGCAAGAAGTTACATAGTCCTTACCCAAAAGTTCGGGATAATTCCCGTTCATTTTACATACTATCATTTCCTTTATCGGTACTGCTTTAATCCGCATGTTTAAGGTTGCGAAAACACTACCTGTCACGGTACATCTCTTTACAAGAGATATACGCAGGTGCAAAGGTATAAAAAATATCAAATAATACAGTAAGAATGAGCAAAAAAAGATTCACATGATACCAATTTGATGTTTGACAAAGTTTGTTTTTGCTTGACAATTGTTGAGCAAATGGATATTGTGAATCTCGTTGTTTATTTGATATTCAATATGTTAGCACTTACGGTTTGCATACAAACATCTCTTGTAAAGAGATGGTTAGATTTGCTCAACAATTCAAGGACTTTATCACCCCTTTACTTAATTAAGCCCAATCCTCCGACCCCTGCCCACAAATTGGTTTTCTGCCCCATAATGCTTCGTTCTCTGAATAGCAAGAGCGGCATGAAGCCTATAGACCCATTTGCGATACCGGAATCGGTACATCTCTCTTTAAGAGATGGTCATCGCTGAAAGTAATGCTGAATATCAATCATTTACTGTTTGAGAATTCTATTATTGCTCAACAAATCGCTTACATTTGCTAAGCGAAAACATCAAAAACAAGGCTGTTTGGGCAATTTTTATTTGGCATATTATGTATTTCACAGCATTTTTTGTACCTTTGCACCGCATAAATCCATCTCTTAAAGAGAGATAGAGCAATTCGCTCAACAAAAAACTGTTCATCATCTGCAATAATCTTCCCTTTTCTCATGCAACATTGTGTAGAAAATCAGTTCGCTTTGTCTCGATAACAGAAATCG
>OLXB01000657.1_pt1 | contig 15589 bp, 15 predicted proteins | sample 1673681 | NCBI WGS metagenome assembly OLXB01 (sample SAMEA103958121, study PRJEB25191) | human gut metagenome
AGTTAGCGATGAAGATGATAGAATATGGATGCTATCAGATAACTTTTATGACAAAGAACTTGGTTTTTCCCTTGAAGGGATCGAAATACAGTTTTTGGAGGTGTAATTGTGAGAAATACGCAATATCCAAACCTTGTGGAATTTCAGGTGAGCGGAGACTATGCGCTGTTCTCGGACCCCATCATGCGGGTCGGCGGCGAAAAATGCACTTATCAGGTGCCGACCTACGAAGCGCTCAAGGGCGTTCTGAGTTCTGTCTATTGGAAACCAACGCTGACGTGGATCATCGACGCGGTTCGGGTGATGAACCCGATCCAGATGGAGACGAAGGGCATTCGGCCGATCAAGTACGGCGGCGGAAACGATCTGAGCTACTATACTTATCTGAAGAACTGCCGCTATCAGGTGCGCGCACATTTCGAGTGGAACGAAAACCGTCCGGAACTGATCGCTGACCGCAACGAGAACAAGCACCATGAGATCGCCAAAAGGATGATCCGCAAAGGGGGACGCCGGGATGTTTTTCTGGGGTGCAGGGAGTGTCAGGGCTATGTGGAACCGTGCGTATTTGGAGAGGGGACAGGCGCTTACGACGAAGTGCCGGAACTGTCCTTCGGACTGATGTACCATGGCATTACCTACGCGGACGAGGCGTATTCCGAGGAAACAAAAGGAAAAATGACCGTGCGTTTCTGGAACCCGGTGATGAAAAACGGCGTGATCACCTTCCTGCCGCCGGAACAATGCCCGCAAAGCAAAACGATCTGCGACATGGAAATGAAACGATTCGGCACGGAATTGCAGAACTTCTCAGGCCTGCGGGAATTTGAGGAGGCGACGTGATGGGACTTTTGCAAAAAGCGGTAGAAACCTATGATGCAAACGCCAAACTGATCGGCGTGTATCAGGCGGGACGCGACCCGCTTGCCCCGATCGGGCACAGCCTGACGAACGCGGACGTCGAGATCACCTTGAACGCCCAGGGAGCGTTCCTGTCTGCGCGAAAGGTGGAAAAAACAGAGCCGAAGATCCTGTTTCCCGTCACAGAGGATTCCAGCGGACGCACCAGCGGACTTGCGCCGCATCCGCTTTGCGACCAGCTGAAGTATATTACCTGCACGAACGAAAAGGCACACACGCTTTACTTGCAGACGCTGCGCGCATGGATGGAGTCGCCGCATTCGCACCCTTTTCTGCTGGCGGTTTTCTCCTACGCGGAAGACGGTTCGATCCTGAACGACCTGGCAGGGGCGGGGCTTTTGGAGGATGCGGAGCACTATGATGAAAAATGGATGATATGCTGGCGCGTACACGGCTTTGCGGACGAAGAGCCCGCCTGTTGGAAAAACCGAAAGCTGTTCGCTTCTTTTGCCAACTACTACTGCGAACGGATCTCGGCGCGGGATCGGAAGCTTTGCATGGTCGAAGGAAAACCGAAGGCGGCTGCGATGCAGCATCCAAAAGGGATGATCCCTGTAAACGGAAACGCAAAGCTGATCTCCGCCAATGACGCGAGCGGCTTTACCTACCGCGGGCGCTTTTCGGAAGAATGGCAGGCGGCGAGCGTTGGCTACATCGCTTCCCAGAAGGCGCATAACGCTATCCGCTGGCTGGCGTCGGATCAGGGCGTATACGAGTTTTCAGGCAATCGTATCTTTCTGTGCTGGAACCCGCAGGGCGAAGCCATCCCCAAGCCCATGCGCAGGCTGCGCGGCGTGGAGACGGAGGTGACGCGGAAGCCGAGCGACTATCAGGAGCAGCTCAAAGCCACGCTGCTGAGCCTGCGGAAGGAACGACAGCTCAAAGATACGGACTCCGCGATCCTGGTGAGCTTTGACGCCGCAACCACTGGGCGGCTCGCCGTTACGGATTACAACGAACTTTCTCTCGACGTATTTTTGGAGCGGATGCGGATGTGGGACGCGCACTGCTGCTGGTATGCGGGGAAATACGGCATTCAGGCGCCGGACCTGTTCCAGATCGTGGAATGTGCCTTCGGCACACCGCGTGGAAGCTCTCTGGCGATCGACGACCGGATCCAGCGTCACCATTTGCAGCGGCTGCTGGACTGCAAGGTGGACGGCGGTGTATTTCCGCGGGATATGGTAAGTGCGTTGGCGGAGCGGGCATCCATGCCGCTGGCCTATGAGGAAGCGGTTTGGAGGCGGATCCTGCACACGGCCTGTTCCGCCATTCAAAAGTATCGGTACGACACAAAACAGGGGGGCGATGAAATGGCTTGGGAATTGGACAAAAAAGACCGCAGTTTTCAGTATGGCCGGCTTCTGGCGGTCATGGACCGTGCGGAGCAGGATTATTATTACAAAACGCAGGAGAAGCGGCAGACAAACGCGATCAAGTTTATGAACGAGTTCCGCCTGCGGCCGTTCTTTGTGTATGAGCGGGTCAACCGCCACCTGCATCAGGCCTATCTGGACCGCGTGGAACCATGGCAGGCGGATCGGTATGAGCGCCTGACCGGCGAAATCATGGGGATCATACGGGAGTTCCCCGAGGAAGAACTGAACAAACCGCTTTCTGATCTCTATTTGATGGGGTATGAACTGCAAAGAAATACGTTCTTTGAAAAAAATGAAACAAGTGAAGAAAAAGAGGAGGAATAAACATGGCGGCATTGGAGCATAAGATCGACTTTCTGGCACTGGTATCTGTGACAAAAGCAAATGGGAATGGCGACCCGCTGAACGGAAATCGCCCAAGAGTGGATTATAACGGCATCGGGGAAATTTCTGACGTATGCATCAAGCGAAAAATACGCAACCGAATGCAGGATATGGGGTATGCGATCTTTGTACAGTCGGACGACCGCTGCGACGATGGTTTCAGAAGCCTGAGCGAGCGCGCAGCTACGGCAGGGATCAAAGATAGAGAAGCCTATGCGCAGCTTGCCTGTGAAAAGTGGATGGACGTGCGTAGCTTTGGACAGGTGTTTGCGTTTAAGAAAGAAAAGAACGGCGTTTCCGTTGGCGTTCGCGGCCCGGTTTCCATCCATCAGGCGCTCAGCCTGTCCCCGGTTGAGGTGGAGTCGCTCCAGATCACCAAGAGCGTCAACGGAGAACCGGGTGAGAAGCGCGCCTCTGATACGATGGGCATGAAGCATTTCGTGCGCTTTGGGTTGTACGAGATCAAAGGCTCCATCAATGTCCAATTGGCGGAAAAGACGGGTTTTTCTCAGGAAGACGCGCAGGTCGTGAAGGAGTGCCTACGGACGCTGTTTGTAAACGATGCTTCTTCGGCGCGTCCCGAAGGCTCGATGGAGGTCGTGAAACTTTATTGGTGGGAGCATAATTGCAAGGACGGCCAGTATTCTTCTGCAAAGGTGCACCGCAGTGTTCATGTGACTGCGAAGGATATTGCCGCGCTTCCGAATAGTGTGGAGGACTATACGATCACGCTTGACGAACTGCCCGGTCTGATGCCAGAGATCATTGAGGGAGTGTAAGCGGAAACGGCCTGAAAAACCAATCCGTTTCGCACTGCGGGGGAATGGGAAAAAGGGATAGACCCTTTCCGTCCTGATGGTGTGCTTCTTCCTACTGAAAACACCGCTGCCCTACGGCTTTTACAACCGGGGCAGCGGTGTTTTGATTCGGAATCAATGGGAAACTACTTGGCCCTACGCCTGAAAGAACGCCGTGCAGAGGCGGACGAAAGCGTCCTGATCCGCCGCGCCCATGGTCTCGCAGGCGGAGTGCATAGCCAGAATCGGAACGCCGATGTCAGCGGCAGGCATGGCCAGCAGGGACGAGGCCATGGAGCCTACCGTGCTGCCGCCGGGCAGGTCGGCTCGGTTCATGTAAATTTGCAGGGGGATCTGGTTCGCGTCGCAAAGCCCCTGAATGACCGCGCAGGTCTCCGCATCGGAGGAATAACGGGGGCTGCGCTTGAGCGCAACGCCGCCGCCCAGTACCGGCGCGCAGGAGAAATCCGCGTATTCAGGATGATTGGGGTGCATGGCGTGGGCCGCGTCGCAGGAAAGCAGCATCCCGTTCAGACAGGCGTCCAGCAGCGCCGTGCGATCCAGCCCCAGCGACAGGGCCAGTTTTTCCAGAATCACCGTCAGCGTGCTGCTGTCCGCGCCCCGGCGGGTGTTGCTGCCGATCTCCTCATTGTCGTAGAGAACCGCCACGTTGATACCGTCGCCCTGCGCGTCCACCAAGCCCTGCAGACAGGCATGGACGGAGCTGAGATTGTCCAGCCGGGGAGAGGACAGAAGGTCCTTCTCAAAGCCAAGCAGCGTGGGCTCGGCGCAGCAGTAGGCGCAAAGCTCGAAGGACAGCACGTCCTCCGGCTGCAACTGCAGCCTCTTCGCCAGCTGGCGCACCAGATAGCCGTTTTTTTCAAATTCGCCCTGCACGGTGCGGCAGATGGGCAGCATGTCCACGTTAGCCTTGTAGGGAACGCCCTTATTGACCTCCCGGTTCATGTGGATGGCCACGTTGGGGATGACCGCGCTGTCCTCATCCAGATTGACCAGCAGCGAGCGCACGCCGTCCTGCGAGCGCACCGCCAGACGACCTGCCACGGACAGGGGACGGTCCAGCCAGGTATTGAGGATCATGCCGCCGTAGCGCTCCACATCCAACTGCACATACTTGTCGCGCACGGTCAGTTCCGCGTTTTCCTTGATGCGGAAGGTGGGCGAATCGGTGTGGCTGGCGATCAGCTGGAAGGGCGCGAAGCCGCGCTGCGGCACGGTGAAGGCGATCACGCTGGAACGGTTGCGGGTGACGTAGTAGCGCCCGCCGGTCTGAAGCCGCCAGCGCGCGTTTTCCTGCAAAGGCTCAAAGCCCGTAAGACGGGAGCAAATGCTTTCCACCGCATGGAAGGCGGTGGGGGATTCTTTCAAAAATTGCAGCAGACCCTGTACCTGTTCATGTGCCATGCAAAAATCATCTCCTGTTTCGGTTGTTTTCGGCCTCCAGCATATCACAGCGCCGGGCGCGATGCAAGCGCGGGGGCTGCACTTTTTCGGGATTAAAGAATTCTTTCTTTTTTGTCTATGCAATAGCGGATATTTTCATTGACGAACGCGCGAAAAAAGTCTAATATAGCCTGTGGATATTGAAATCTACCATTTAAAAGGAGCTTGCCGAATATATGGACGCTTATCTGCTGGGGCTGGTGGAATATGCTGTGGAAAAGCAGCTGATTACCGCCGAGGATCGTATCTTTGCCGTAAACAGCCTGCTGGACGCGCTGGGGGAGAGCAGCCTGGACGAGGCTGCCCGGCCTGCCGCTGCCTGAGCTGCTTGAACAGCTGACGCAGCACGCGGTGGACAAGGGTCTGTGCGAGGATAACCAGGTGGCGCGCGACCTGTTTGATACCCGCCTGATGGGCGTGCTGACGCCCTTCCCACACGAGGTGCGCGCCCGCTTCCGCGCGCTGTACGCGCAGTCTCCCCGCGAAGCGACCGACTGGTTCTACCGCTTCAGCCAGGATACCAACTATATCCGCCGCGACCGCATTGCCCGCGACCGCAAGTGGCAGTATCAAAGCCCCTACGGCGCGCTGGATATCACCATCAACCTGTCCAAGCCCGAAAAGGATCCCCGTGCCATCGCCGCAGCGCGCCTGGCCCCGCAATCGGCCTACCCCAAGTGCCAGCTGTGCTGCGAAAACGAGGGCTACGCCGGGCGCATGAACCATCCTGCCCGGCAGAACCACCGCGTGATCCCGCTGACCATCAACGGCGCGCCCTGGTATTTGCAGTATTCGCCCTATGTGTATTATCCTGAGCACTGCATTGTGCTCAGCGGCGCGCACACCCCCATGAAGATCGACCGCGCGGCCTTTGCAAAGCTGTTGGATTTTGTATCGCAGTTCCCGCACTACATGCTGGGCTCCAATGCCGACCTGCCCATCGTGGGCGGCTCCATCCTGAGCCACGATCACTTCCAGGGTGGCGGCTATGTGTTCCCCATGGCGCGCGCGGCGGTGGAGCGCGAGCTGTGCCTGAAGGGCTTTGAGGATGTGCGCGCGGGCATCGTGCGCTGGCCCATGTCGGTCATCCGTCTGGACTGCCCGGATAAAGAGCGGCTGATCGAAGCCTGCGATCATATCCTGCGCTGCTGGCGCGGCTATACGGACGAGGCGGCGTTTATCTATGCCGAAACCGACGGCACGCCGCACAACACCATCACGCCCATCGCGCGCATGAACGGGCAGGATTATGAGATGGATCTGGTGCTGCGCAACAACATCACCACCGATGAGCATCCGCTGGGCGTGTACCATCCCCATGCCGGGCTGCACCATATTAAAAAGGAAAACATCGGTCTGATCGAGGTGATGGGCCTGGCCGTGCTGCCTGCGCGGCTGGATAGCGAGCTGCGCGGTCTGGAGCAGGCCATCCTGAGCGGCGCGGATATCCGCGCGGACGAGACGCTGGCCAAGCATGCCGACTGGGTGGAGGAGCTCAGCGCCCGCCATACCTTTACGGCGGAGAATACCAAGGCCATCCTGGAGCAGGAGGTGGGCGCGGTGTTCGCCCGCGTGCTGGAGGATGCCGGCGTGTACAAGCGCACGGACGCGGGCCGCGCAGCCTTCCTGCGCTTCGCTGCCGCCATCGGCAATACCCTGTAAGGAGAAGAAATGATGAACGATACGCAGCTGCCCACGCTTTCGGGTATGGTGACGCACGGCCAGGCCATCGGCCGCACCTACGGCATGCCCACGGCCAACCTGCCCATCCCGGCGGATACCCCGCTGCCGCCCTGCGGGGCGCGGCGAGCAGGTGGTGATCGAAACGCACCTGCTGGATTTTAATCAGGATCTGTATGGGCAGACCATTTCCGTGACCCTGCTTAAGCGCCTGCGCGGCGTGGAAAAGTTTGACTCTCTGGACGCGCTGCACGCGCAGATTGCCAGGGATGCGCAGGCCGCGCGCGATTGCTTTGCCCAGGCCGGGCTGCGCGCCGATCCGAACCGCTTGTAAAACACGAAAGGGGACCACGAATTGAAAAAGCTGCTTGCCATCCTGCTGTGCGCCATGCTGCTGATGCCCGCCTGTCCGCGGGCGGCGCTGGGGGATACGGCGCGCGATATCACCACACAGTGCAAAATCACCTCCTCCGATAGCGACAGCAGCATCAAGAGCCTGTACGACCGGGACGAAACCACCGGCTGCGGCGTGCGCGCGGGCAGGGGACAGTATTTGCAGATCACGCCTGGCGACGCGCCCGTGGCCGCGGTGATGCTGGAATTTGGCACCTACACGCATTCCTTCGCCATCCAGACCCAGGACACGGATGGCGCGTGGCGGGAGGTCGCTTCCTTTGAAAATACGGGCGATTACGGCCAGGCGTATCTGACCTTCCCTGCGCAGAGCGGGCGATTCCGCATTGCGTTTTCCTGCGCGGATGGGCGTGAGCGCAAGGCGACCATTCGGGAGATGTATCTGTTTTCCGAGGGCACGCCTGATCTTGCGTTGGCGCATGCTTGGCAGCCGCCCTGCGAAAAGGCTGATTTGCTGTTCGTTGTGGCGCATCCGGATGATGAGATTCTGTGGTTCGGTGGGGCGATTCCCTACTATGCCGGGCAGCTGGGTTTGCAGGTGCAGGCGGCATACCTGACCTGCTACAAGCCGGAGCGCCGGCTGGAGCTGTTGAACGGCCTGTGGCACTGCGGCGTGCGCAGCTATCCCGATATCGCGGATTTTGAGGATTACAACTATCAGCGTGTGGACTACGCCTATCGTGCCTGGGGCAAGGAGAATATTCTGCGCCATCTGGTGCGCCTGCTGCGGCGCTATCAGCCCGAAGCGGTGGTGACCCATGACCTCAAGGGAGAGTACGGCCACACGCAGCACATTGTGTGCTCCGAAACGGTGCTGGAGGCTGCCTCCCGCGCGGCGGATGCAAGCTATGATCCCGACAGCGCGCGGCAGTACGGCGTATGGCAGGTCAAAAAGGTCTATCGCCATCTGGGCGATGCGCCCACCACGCGCATGGACTGGTCGCAGCCGCTGTCCTTCTTTAACGGCAGGACCGGGCTGGAGGTAGCCGCCGAGGCCTTCCAGCTGCATGTTACCCAGACGTGGAGCGGCAAGTTTGCCGTGGCCGCGCCGGGCGATTCCTATGACAGCACGGTATACACCCTGGCCTATTCCACCGTGGGCGAGGACGCGCGGGGCGGGGACTTCTTGGAGAATATTCCCCTTGAAAGCCTGTCCAATTACATCCCGGAGGCGACGAACCCATGAAAAAACGCTGGCTGTATCTGATGATCCTGCTGATTGTGCTGCTGTGCGCACCCGCGCTGGCGGATGATCTGGCGGGCGAATGCAAAATCTATCAGGCCGAAAAAGGCCGTCTGGATAGCCTGACTGATCACGACGATGCGACGGGCGTGCAGCTGCGCGAAGCCGTGGAGCATGTGCTGGAGATTCGCCCCGGCGCTACGCCCGTGGCCTCGCTGAGCCTGGTGATGGGCCGCGACATGCTGCCCTTTACCGTGCAGACGCAGGGCGCGGACGGCCGCTGGACGGTGATCGCCCGCGTGGCGGATACCGATTATGCCCAGCGATATGTGTCCTTCCCGCCGCAGAGCCAGCCTTTCCGCCTGGTGTTTGCGGGGGGAAAGCCCGCGCCCCTGTCGCTGCGTGAGGTGTATCTGTTTGCCGAGGGGCAGGCTGATCCTGCGCTGGCGCATGATTGGCAAGCGCCCTGCGATAAGGCGGACATGATGACCATCGTGGCGCATCCGGACGACGAGCTGCTGTGGTTTGGCGGCACCATTCCCTATTATGCCGGTCAGCAGGGGCTGAAGCTGCAGGCGGTGTACATGACCTGCAGCAATTATCAGCGCCGCATCGAGCTGCTCAACGGCCTGTGGCATTGCGGCGTGCGCAACTATCCGGAGATTGCCTGGAAGATCGACCGCAAGGATCGCGATATGGACGCAACCTACTACCTGTGGGGGCGCAACAAAACCTGCGCCTATCTGGTGGGTCTGCTGCGCCGCTATCGCCCCGAGGTGGTGGTGACGCACGATGTGAACGGCGAGTACGGCCACTCCCAGCATCTGGCCACGTCGGATGCGGTGTATCAGGCGGTGCTCAAGGCTTCCGATCCTGATTATGATCCTGAATCCGCGGCGCTCTACGGCGTGTGGCAGGTGAAAAAGCTGTATCGTCATCTGGGCAAGGAGGCGGGCACGATCATGGATTATGATCAGCCGCTGTCGGCCTTTGGGGGCAAGTCGGCCTATACCATCGCCAAAGAGGCCTTTGATATACACATGACCCAGCATGAAAGCGGGCACTGGCGTGTGCCCGGCCCGGATCAGCCCTATGACAGCACGCGCTACACGCTGGTGTTTTCCACCGTGGGCGAGGATACCCAGGGCAACGATATGCTGGAAAATATTGCGCCCGAAACGCTGAGCAACTACCATCCGTGAGGAGGATGCCGCCATGAAAAAGCCGCTGATTCTGCTGCTGGCGCTTTGCCTGCTGCTGGGGTGCCTGCCCGCGCGGGCGGATACGGCGCGCGACGTCGGGGCTGAGTGCGCGCTGGCCTATCAGGATAACAGCCTGGCCTGCGGGTACCTGGTCGATCATAACTATGTGCGCGGGGACAACCTGGCTTCCAAGGTGGAACATATCTTTTATGTAACGCCTGACAAAACGCCCGTGGCGCAGATCGAGGTGTTCTTTGGCACGCACATGCTGCCCTATCGCGTGGAGCGGCAGGATGGCGCGGGCTGGGCGACTGTGGCGTGCGTGACTGAGGCGCGGGCGCAAAGCTATGTGCGCTTTGAACCGATTGCGGAAAAGTTTCGCATTGTATTTTCGGATGGTCAGCACAGCCCGCTGACGCTGAAGGAGATTCTGCTCTTTTCAGAGGGAGAAACGGAGAGCACGGCGCTCAAGCCCTGGCGGGATCCCTGCGAAAAGGCCGACGTGATGACGCTGGTGGCGCACCCGGACGACGAGCTGCTGTGGTTTGGCGGGCTGCTGCCCACCTATGCGGGTGAGCGGCAGCTGCGGGTGCAGGCGGTATACATGACCTGCGAGAACGCCCTGCGCCGGCAGGAGCTGCTTAACGGCCTGTGGCACTGTGGCGTGCGCAATTATCCGCTGCTGTGCGGGCTGAAGGATGTGCGTTACAGCGCGGTGGACGCGGCCTATCAGTGCTGGGGTCGGGAAACGGCCTATAAGACCATTGTGCGCGCCATCCGGCGCTTTCAGCCTGACGTGCTGGTGACGCACGATATTTTGGGCGAGTACGGGCACACACAGCATATTGTGACCAGCGACGCGGCGTATCAGGCTGTGCTGCTGGCTGCCGACCCTGGCTATGATCCTGACAGCGCGCAGCAATACGGCGCATGGCAGGTGAAGAAGCTGTACCGCCATTTGGGCGACGCGCCTACTACACGCATGGACTGGCAGCAGCCGCTGGCCGCGTTCGGCGGTCAGACAGGGCTGGAAATCGCTGCGCAGGCGTTTAAAATGCATGCCTCCCAGCAGGATATTCTGTGGCCTACCCCGCCCGGCCCAGGCGAGCAATACGACAGCACGGTATTCACGCTGGTGTACTCAACCGTTGGCCCGGACGAGGCCGGGAGCGATCTGCTGGAGCACATCGAGGCGGAATAACGCGGGGGACGAGGGGAGGACGTTTCTTTCTTGAGTCAAGAAAGAAACAAAGAACCTGTTTATGACGTGAAAGTCAGTTGAATAAAACTGGAAGGCGGCACTGCTGTTTTGTGCCCCGCGGCAAGGAAAAACTTGAATCGCTCGGTCTGGAGTAAACTCCGCCCGGGCGATTCTTCATTTTTCCCCTTAGCCGTGCTGCGCACGCCCGCGCTGATCTGCGATCAGCGTGCCACGGGGGCGTTTGTTAGATGCGGGAATCAGACGCTGCATTTGGCGATGGTTGGAGAGAACGGTTGCTTAAATCCTTCTTTGTATAAAACAGGGCTTTTTTCTGATTCATGGCTATTTTATTCAACAATTGCAAGCAGATGCGCATGACAAATGCATTCAATCAACGTCCCCGTGGCATGCTGATGGAATCAGCGCAGGGCGTGCACAGCACGACCAAGGGGGAAAGCAGGAAACGAACGGAGGAAAGCTTGCTTTCATCCGGGCGCTTCAGGCCTTCACCTGCCACGAGGCGGGGTGGGCAGCCAGGGCCACGTCCAGTTTAACTCAATAGACCTTTACGGCCATAACACAGGTTCTTTGTTACTTTCTTCACTGAAGAAAGTAACGTTTTCCTATTTAGATAAAAAGAACCGGGCTGGAAACATCCAATCCGGTTCTTTTATCATACTATTATACGTTTACTTCTTCAGCGCGGCTACCAGCACGTCGGGGAAGTTGATGGTCATGCCGTCCACCTTCAGATCCAGCATGTCGCGCATTACCTGCTCGTTGTCGATGCCCCAGGCACGCACGGAGAAGCCCTCGCTGCGCAGCCTGTCGTTCCATTCCTTGGTCAGGATGCTGGCCTTGGGGCAAAGCTGGAACACGCCCGCCTGCTTGGCGGATTCCACCAGCGAGTCGGACAGATACTTGCACAGATAGCCCACGCGCATATCGGGATCCAGCGCGCGCACAGCGGTGATGGCGTCCCAGATGCCGGTGGTGATGATCACATGATCCTGGCGGCAGTACTGATGGATCAGGCGCAGGGTTTCTTCCTCCACACCGTGCTCCTTGATTTCAATGGCAAAGTGCAGATCCTTGCCGCCAAAGTGGCGCAGGAACTCTTCCAGCGTGGGGATTCTTTCGCCCTTAAAGCGCTCGCCCGAGGGCAGGCCGAAGTCGATTTGCAGCAGCTCCGCGTAGGTCAGGTCGTGAATGGCCTCGGGACGGCCCGCGATGCGCATCAGTTCGTTGTCATGAAACAGCACCAGCACGCCATCCTTGGTGCGCTGCACGTCAGTTTCGATGCCGTTCGCCCCCATCTGCCAGCCCATATAAAAGGCGGCAAGGGTGTTTTCGGGGGCATAGGCGCTGGCGCCGCGGTGCGCATAGTTGATAAATTCCATAATAAAATCCATCCTTATTGAGTATGGGGCGGCAGGAAGGGGAGCGTTTGTCCGCCTTCCTGCCGTCGGCATAAATTAGTACATCATCATGTAGTCGTCCATTTCGGTCTGGATGCGGGACAGCTCCTTGTCCAGATCCAGATCAGGATCGGCCTCGATCTTGGACATTAGGGTGACGATTTCATTCCACACGATGGCGTCAACGGGGGTTACGCCTTCGCCCTGGATGTAATCAGACTGCGCCAGCACAGCCTTGTTGTAGGGATCTTCATAGCGAGCCATGATGGTTTCATCCGCCATCTGGGTCTTGGTGAAGGGCAGGGGGCCGGGCTTGGCCAGGCAGGTGCGGATGGCGTTCTCAGGCAGGGTCATGAAGCGGATGAACTCGGCGGACATGGTGGCCTTTTCGTTGGTATCCTTGAAGATGGACAGACCGTAAGCGCCCAGGCCGATGCTCTTGGTCTGATCCTTCATGATGCTGGTCAGGCCAATTTCAAACGCGCCGTTCACGTTGGTGAGAATCTTGGAGGTGGTGGCGCAGGAGATGAACAGAAACAGAGACTTGCCGTTCTGGAAGTCCTCGCGGGCGGTCTTGTGCTGGTTGGCGGGGATCACGCCATCCTTGACCAGGCCGGCGTAGAGGGTCAGGATTTCCTTCATTTCCTTGGTGTCGATGTGGTAGCTGCCGTCCGCCTGACGGATGGAACCGCCATGGCTCCACAGCATGGGCAGGATGTACCAGGGAATGTCCGCGCCGGTATTGAGACCATAGATATCAGTCAGGCCATCATTATCCACATCCTTCACGGCCTTGCGGGCCATTTCGCACAGCTCGTCCAGCGTTTCAGGCATGTTTTCATAGCCCAGCTCGTGCAGCATGGTCAGGTTGACATAGCAGCCGGGGATGGTGCAGCTGAAGGGCATGCTCATGCGCTTGCCATCGTAGGTGTAGCGGGTCCAGAAGTTCTCCACTACGTCGTCCATTTCTTTGGCGGTCAGGTAGTTTTCAATGGGCAGCAGCCAGCCCGCGTCATAGAGCTGGGGGATGCCGTTGCGCTGGCCGGTAACGCCGATGTTGGGCATGTCGTTGGACTGCATGCCGGTGTTGTACTTGGCCAGCAGGTCGTCATAGTTGTTGCCTACCTGCTCCTGGATGATCTTGACGCCCGGATGCAGCGCCTCGAAATCGGCAATGCATGCGGAGAAATCATCATCGTAGCGCACCCACAGGCGCAGGGTCATGGCTTTGTCGGCCTGCGCCAGGCTGGTCATACCCAGCAACAGCAGCAGCGACAGCAGTACGCACAGAGTCTTCTTCATAAATTGTTCCTCCTTTTATTCCTACGCGGGATTGCGCCCGCGCTGGTTCTTATTTCAGGCCCACCTTGGTGATGCCCTGCACAAAGTAACGCTGCAGGCAGACAAAGAACAGGATCATGGGCATGGTAATCAGCGTGGCGGCGGCCATGATGGAGCCCCAGTCGTCGCCAAAGTCCGATTGCATCAGCATGCGCAGACCGGTCTGCACCGTGCGCAGGCTTTCCTTGGTGGCCACAACCTTGGGCCACATGTAGCTGTTCCAGTTGCCGATGAAGCCGATGATGGCCACCGTGGCGATGGCGCTTTTGCTCAGCGGCAGGATGATGCTCCAGTACACCCGCAGATCGCCCGCGCCGTCGATGTAGGCGGCTTCCAGCAGGGCGTTGTCGATGGTCTTATAGAACTGGCGGAACAGGAACACGGAGAACATGCTCACCAGCGATACGACGATCACCGAGAAGAAGGTGTTGGTCAGCCGAAGCGCGGCCAGGGTGAGAAAGTTGCTGACGATGGTGGCCTCGCTGGGGATCATCATGGAGCACAGGAACAGGAAGAAGATGGGCTTGGACAGCTTAAAGGGCAGCTTGGCGAAGGCGTAGCCCGCCAGCGAGCCGGTAAGCACCTGGCAGATGACCACGGTGGTGGCCATGAGGATGCTGTTTTTAAAATACTGGCCAAAGGGCGCGCTCTTCCAGGCGATGGCGTAGTTTTTCCAATACGGCTTGGCGGGCCAGAAGACATCCTTGTTCATTACCTCATGGGGAGCCTTGAGCGAGCCGGAAACCATCCAGAAGATGGGAAAAATCATCAGCAGCGATATCAGCGTGAGAACCAGGATACGCAGCGCTTCCTTCCAGGGAAAGGGCTTTTTGTGCCGGACAGGACGGGTAACGGCGGTCATTGTTGTATCGCTCCTTTCTTAGGCGTCGTAGCTGACAAAGCGTTCCAGACTCATCTGAATCAGGTTAATCAGCAGAATCAGCGCAAACAGCACCATGGCGATGGCCGAAGCATAGCCCATCTGATAGCGGCTGAAGGCGTAGTCATAGAGCATCATGGGCAGGTTGGCAGTGGCGTTGCCGGGGCCGCCGCCGGTCATGTTTTCAATGGTGGTAAACAGCTTCATGATGCTGATGGTTTGCAGAATCAGCAGCATGAACGTGGTGGGCGATACCAAAGGCATGGTGATTTTCCAGGTGGTTTGCCAGGCGTTCGCGCCGTCGATGTGGGCGGCCTCGATGATTTCTTCCGAGATGTTCTGGATGGCGCCCAGGTACACCACCACGCAGTAGCCCAGCGTGCGCCAGATGGTGACGATGACGATGGACATGTGGGCGGTGGAGGTATCGTTGATCCATCTCAGCGGCCGCAGCCCCACGGCCGACAGCGCGGCGTTGAGGATGCCGTACTGCGGGTTGAAAATGTAGAGCCATACCACCGACAGGCCTACCATGGAGGCCACGTGCGGGGTATAGATCAGGGTGCGGAAGACCACATTGAGCTTGCTTTTCTTTTGCAGCAGCACGCCCAGCAGAAAGCCGAACACCAGGATAAAGGGCAGAATGTAGAGCACATAGCGCAGCGTGTTGCTTAAAATCAGATAGATTTCATCATTGCGAAACAGCTTGCGGTAGTTGTACAGGCCGACAAATTTCTTGGCGCTTCTGCCGCCCATGTTCCAGTTGTACAGGCTGTTGATTACGGCGTTTACCATGGGATAAAGGGTAAATACCAGCAGGCCGATAAAAGCTGGGGCAACGAACGCTAAGCCCTTCAGCTCCCGCCTGAGTGCTTTGCGCCGCTTGGTCATTTTCTTTTGCATAGGCTGCGCCTCCTGAACTGTGCGATTGTTTTTTGCAGGTCAAAACAGATGCTGATAACAGCACATTTTTCACCTTTTATTTTATGGTTGCGGTTGACGAATGTCAAATAGGTAGATAGAATGAAAACATAAGCTTGAGTTATGACATGGAGGGAAATTTTGGATGGATATACGCGAAATCAGCTATATTATCGCCATTGCCGATAAGCAAAGCATTACGGCCGCCGCAGCCAGCCTGTTTATCAGCCAGCCCGCTCTGTCCCAGGCGCTGCGGCGCATGGAGGCCGAGGCCGGGTGCAAGCTGTTTGTGCGCTCGGGCAACATGACTGTGCCCACCGAAGCGGGGCGGCTGCTGGTGGAACGCGGGCGTTTGATCTTGAACGCACGGGATAAAATGCTGTCGGATGTGCGCGGCGTGGCGG
>OLXB01000661.1_pt1 | contig 15562 bp, 14 predicted proteins | sample 1673681 | NCBI WGS metagenome assembly OLXB01 (sample SAMEA103958121, study PRJEB25191) | human gut metagenome
AGCTCCTTTAGCTGCCGATCATTCATAAGCTGCCTCTTTCAGATACAAATATTATTGATGGATCACTATATATACTAAATATATCATTATCTATATCTTTTAATCCTGTATAGTATATTTTAGTTTTAGGATCTAAATCCCATAAGTTTTTTACTTTTCCGGCTATACATTTAGTACAATTTGTGGTATAGCCTAAAGTTTCATCTATTTTAGTCGTGCCTAAATCTTTACAATTATATAGTATTAATGTTTCAAAATCTATAGTACTTGCATAATAATCACCTGTAATTGAGGTAATTGGTTTATATCTTGTTGTTTCCATTTTATTATATTTCTTAACATCTTTTAATCCTTTTATTTTATATTTTTCAAAAGCTTTTAGGGCTTTTTCAGAAAAAGAAATATCGCCATAGCCATCAACACCAAATGAAAAATCTCCTACTGAATCAGTTGAAAACACCGCAACAAATGTTTCTGGATAAAAATACCACATATTTTTATATCCACAATGTGGGCATTGATATTTTTCATATCTTATAAATTCTTCATCTTCTTTGTCGTTATCATTATTAACACTAAGATATGCATACTTTCTTCTATGAAACATTTTTGATCTATCTATTCTATAATACTTCATAATTCTTTCTCACTTCTACTTTATTTTAAAGGTGATTTGGATTTCGCCAAATTTTTTAACTATTATGTCTTTTTCATATATTTCATTAAGCATAGTTTCAAATTCAAGAACTGATTCGGCTTTACCAACTGCAATGATTAATTCATTATCTAAATTTCGATGCCATTTGTGGTAACCACGATGATCTTCTAGTCTAAACGCTCTCACTATATAGTCATTTCTATTTATTACTTTTCCAAATTTTTTTTAAACTAACGATATACCTTTTTACCAAGTATGTGATGGTTTTGGCTACTTGCATCACTATTTGGAACACTACCAGGTCCACACTCTTGCTTTGTGCAATCATTATGTACCAATACCGATGATGATGTAACATAATAATTATGATTATCTTCTACTTCAAAGTTATATGTTTCTTCTTCTTTTTGTAATTCTTCAATTTCTTTATTTATTACTTTTGCTTCTTTACCATTATACAGTATTAGTATATCTTTTTCAACTATTTCACTTGCTTTTATCCAACCTTTATTCTTAATATAAATTCGATGATTTGGAGTACATGTTATTGTTTCTACTTGTTTATTTGCTTTTACTTGTAAGTGAACCCATTTATTTATTTGTTTTCTTTCTAAATAAATGTTTTACTTCTTGTAGTTCTTTTTGTTTTGTTTTTTCATTATAGGAATATACTTTATCTCCAACTTTTATGTCTTCTATATTAACTAGCCCAATTGATGTTAATACTAGTGTACCTTTAGTAAAGCAATCTGTCATAATATGAATTAGACCTTTAATTCCTAATGAAACAATATATATTGTCATTTCTATAGCTAGTGTTTGTGACCAATTATCATTAATATAATTTAAGAATCCATTCCAAAAACCTTTACCAGTTTTTTGTGATTGTATTCCTGTTATCATTCCTCCGACAAATAAAGACACTCCTACGGATATAAATGCTGAGAGAAGTAAATGTAAATTATTAGTTAATGATGAAATTATTACCGCAATAATACATAGCAATATCGCGAGAGTTTTACCTGCAGGTGATCTCCAAAAATTATCCCAGCCTCTTTTAAACTTTTTTTTTGATGGAGGGTCATATACTAATTCTAAATCACTATTGACATTTTTTTCTTCATATGTGAAGTTAATTGGGTCATTTCCTATTGTATATGGATAAATTGAATATATGTACCATCTAATTGGATTTAGTGAATCTATCTTTCTAGTACATCCTGTCTATATTTAAAAATCAGCCTTTTAATTAATATAAAAGACTGATTTCATTGTTAAAGTTTTTACTTGTAACCCTTTTGTTTATATTCGTCAAGTAACTCTTTAAATCTTGTATAATGTACTACTTCTCTTTCTCTTAAGAATAATAGTGGTTGTATAACATCTGGGTCAGTTGCTAGATCAATTAAGTGGTCATACATGGTTCTAGCTTTTTCTTCAGCTGCAAGGTCTTCGGTAAGGTTAGCAATTACATCTCCTACAGATGATATATATGCTGCTGTAAATGGTATACCATCAGGATTAGCTGGGAAAATGTCATTGCCATGCTCTACATAATAATCTTCTAGGCCTGCGGCTTTAATCTCTTCAATTGTTGCTCCATCCATTAGTTGGTGCATCATTGTTTGAATCATTTCCACATGAGATATTTCTTCCGTACCAATATCTGAAAGTAAAGCCTTTCCTTTATCATCTGGCATTGTAAAACGTTGATTCAAATATCTAAGAGCAGCTCCTAATTCTCCTTGTGGACCTCCATATTGGGTCGCAATAAGTGATGCCATTTTCAAATCTCTTTTTTTAATATCCACAGGATACATTAATGTTTTCATATATATAAACATTAGTTATTCCCCCTTTCCCATGGCCAGCTGCGTCGCCAAGTCCATGCATTTGATTCATGATTCACTAAAAGGAGTGGTCCATATATTGACTCATATTTCTCAATTGCCTCTAGTAAACCTCTTGCATAATTATTATACAAATTAATTGCTTTAGGATCTTGATCATTAACATCTAAATATAGGGCAAGATCAGCTAAAGTAAAATAGTGTGATTGAATTAATCTCAATAATCCTTCTTTGCTGTCAGTTATTGTAATTATTTTAGGATTATAGTTTTGATATTTATCAACCAATGTCTTAAATGCCGTACCATATGATAAGGCAAGATTTGGAATAAAGAAATTGCTAACTTCTTCATTTGTGTTAACGTTCCGATAGGGAACATCAAAATAATTAATATGCTTTTGCATTGTTTTCGCCTCCGTTATTATCATATGATTTAAAAAGAAAAAAGAATGGGTTATTGTAATATTTCCCATTCACATTCTAAATCAATATTTAATTTTGTTTTTGCATCATATTCAATCATTTTGATAAGAGTAATAATATCTAAAAAACTTGCATTATCATAATTGATTATAAAATTAGCATGTTTATCGCTAACCATTGCCCCACCTAATTTGTATCCTCGATATCCAAGTTTATCAATTATTTGCCATGTGAAACAATTATTATTGTTTTTAAAGGTACTTCCTGCATTATATGTTTGAAGAGGTTGACTTTGTCTTTTAAGATTTAAATATCTTTTTACTTTTTCCTTAGGATTTTCCCCTGGAGTTTCTTTTAATATTCTTAAAACGATTGATGTTATTATTTTGGTAGTATTATGAAAGCATGATGTACGATAATTAAAAGAAAAATTGTTATTTTTATTTAAGACGGTTTGAAGTGATCCTTTTTCATCACAATAAGTAATACTGTATATTAGTTCACTTATGCTTCTTTTATAAGCTCCTGCATTCATATATGTTATACCACCAATACTACCTGGTATAACTGATAAAAATTCACCACCTGATAAACCTAATGTAAGCAAATATTTAGATATCGTACTAGCATTAACTCCTGCTTCAACATATATATATATTTCATTATCATTTTCATCTAATATAAAGTAATTGTTCAACTTTTCCAAATTAATCAGTACTAGTTCAAAATGTCGATCATTAACTAATAAGTTTGTACCTTTACCTATTATAAAATATGGAATTTGATTTTCCTTTAAGTATTTTACACTTGTTACTAGTGTTTCTAAATTAAATGGTTTAAATAATAACTCGCATGATCCTCCAACCTTAATGGAAGTAAGCTCCTTAAAACTTGCATTATCAGTTACATCACCCAATTGAAGTTTAGTAATGAATTTTTTAAAGTTTTGGATTTTATTCATATTATGGCTTCCTAAATTTTAATATATGTTCTACTATTTCATCAAAAGTTGCAGGTGGAGAGTATATACTTAAATTATCTAAATACTCATTATAGTTATTATCAATTTCTTGAATACTTGTTATTATTTTATCTAAAGTTAATTCTCTTTCTCTAATTAAGATTCCAATACCTAAAGATTCTAAGTATTGAGCGTTAAAATATTGATGATTGGCCGTAACATTAGGAGAAGGAATTAAAATAGGAATAGCTTTAGAACCTAGAATTTCAAATATTGTTGTAGAACCACTTCTAGAAATGATGATACCGGCTTTAGACATTAGTTCAAGCATTTTATTACTATAGGCAAGAATCTCATAGTGAGTACCATCTTTAAGTTTTGCTTTAACTTTATCGTAATATTTTACACCAGTAATTAGCGTAGTTGTATAGTTTTTACTAAAATCACTATTTAAGAATTCAATTGCAAGATTATTAATTGCTTCTGATCCAATTGTTCCTGATGTAATTAAAATATTTTTTGAAGATCGATATTCATTTTTACTATATTCTTCCGCATCATAATATCTAGGATTCCCCACTACATACTGATTTTTAGTATAATTTGGCAAAGGAAAAGTTGTAAGTAACATATCTGCCTTTTTGGCTACTAATTTATTAGCAAGGCCTATAATACTATTTTGTTCATGAATGATTGTTTTTAATTTTAAACGTTGAGCTGTTTTAATTGTTATCCCACTAATATATCCTCCCATTCCTATAACTACTTCAATTTGTTCTTGTTTGAGTAGTTTTTTTATTTTTATTTGTTCTCTTAAATTTTTAAAAATCATTTTGATATTTTTAATAATTGATTTACTTTTTCCCATACAATTAAAATAATAGATTTTATCTATATTTATTGTATCAATCGTTTCAAATCTTTTTTGGTCTTTATGATTAGTAATAAATATTACTTTATCATTTGGATACTTCTGCTTATATTTATTAATTAACGCAAGTGCAGGATATATATGTCCAAGTGTGCCACCACCACAAAATACAATGTTCATTTATTCACACCCTTATTTTTATATAATAAATTATATGCTTAATTTTAATATTAATTACTATTAACTGTCACTATCTTCACCACTAATATTTAATACTATTGCGATCATCACCATTGATAACAACAAACTAGAACCTCCATAACTAATAATAGGCAAAGTAATTCCGGTTACAGGTAATAATCCTATTACCACTCCAAGATTAATGAAAACTTGAGTAAAATAAATTAAACCTATTCCAAGGCATATATACCTATAATGTTCATTTGTAGTTTTAATACTTACTTTAAAAATTCTATAAATTAAATAAACAAATAACATTATTACAATAATCCCACCTATTAAACCAAACTCTTCACAAATTATTGCGAAAATAAAATCATTTTGTGGTTCTGGTAAAAAGAAATGTTTCTGCATTGATTTATTAAAACCAAGTCCAAAAATACCACTAGGGGAAATTGCATATAGTGATTGAATTGTTTGAAATCCACTTCCTAAAGGATCTGACCAAGGATCAAGAAAAGCTAGTATTCTTTCCATTCGATATGGAGCACTAATAATTAGCGCAACAATACCACATATACCTAAAATAAACAATAATATAAAATACTTTAAAGGTGCACCACTACAAAACAATAATAGTATACAGGATATGACCAGTACAATACCGGTACCAAAATCTGGTTGTAACATAATTAAGCCAAAGATAATAAAAATAATTAATAATATCCCTATAAAATATTTAAATTTAACTAAATCTTTATCATGTAAACTTAAATATTTAGCAAGTAATAAAATAATAGATATTTTCGCAAATTCAGCTGGTTGAAAACTAAAACTACCAAATCCAATCCAGCTTCTTGCTCCACCACGAAGTACACCAATTCCTGGTATTAAGACTAGAATTAAAGAAACTACACTTATAATAAATATCAATGTTGTTTGTTTTAATAATTTGTTAATATCCATATTGATAATAACAGCCATTAAAAAAAGTCCTGCTACCGCAAATAAAAACTCTCTTTTAAAAAAATAAAAAGCATCATCATATTTATAAGATGCGACAACATTACTGGCACTATATACCATTAAAAGACCTATTACAACTAATATCATAAATGTTACTAATAAGGGATAGTCAATTTTTTTTGTTTTTATTTTCACTGTTACCACCATTTAATTATATGAATGATTGATATTTTATAGAAGAAAAATATAAATAAAAAACAAAAGCATATCAAACTGATATGCTTCATATGTTCACTTATTAATTGGCAGCTCCTAAATATTTTATTTCAAAACCTGGACTTTCTTTGCCTGTACTTGAATCTTTTTTGGTGGAGTTAAAATTTATACTATATGCTGCACCAGCATACTTGATTTTGAATTCTTCATTATCATATGCTCCATCACAGTATGTTTCATACCATTTTTTAACAGCTTCAATTTTTTCTTCCAATGATTTTTCGGCTAAATAATTAGGGTAAGCAAAGTGATAGTATTTTGAATCTAAGTATGTTGTTTTATTAATTAATGCATCTAGGGTAAGTGTACTACCAGATACTTCATATTTAGTATCAAAAGGGAGTGGTAATAATAATAATCTATTTTGATTATTTTGCTTTACCACCATTAGTGGTTGTTCAATTGTCATTGTTAAGGAATTAGTATAACAGAAAGCATAATAACGTTTCCCTTCACTTACAAAAGTTCGATATTGATAAGAATATCTTGTACCATCTGTAGTCCACGCAACAAGTCTTATTTCTTTACTATATTTTTGAGGATTACCAAATTCATCTTTTTCGTCAAGTTTTTTGGTTACTCCACCAAATATAGCTTTTCCTTTATCATTAGTTTGATCAGTTGAACTAATTATTATTTTTTGATCATCGTTATACATGGCAAGATGATTTGCCCATGCATCACTAACTTTAGTAAAATCATTTTCTACTAAAACATAATTACTATTAGTACTACCAACTGATACATTAACATTATCCATATCAAAATGAAGTTTTGGAATTGATTCTTTATAAATAAAATAATCTTGAAGTTCTTCTGCTATTGTAAGGTCAAATCCATGTTCAAATGTTTTGTACTCATTGCGAATCTTACAACTCGTAAGTGCAAGAAAACAAAAAATTATAGCTAAACATAAGAATATTTTTTTATTTTTAGAAATCTTTGTCATTATCATTTAAACCGTATTTTTCATAGAAAGCTTCTTTAAATTCAAGGAATCGATCTTCTTTAATTGCTTCCCTAATACCTTTCATTAAATTTTCAAGAAAATGAATATTGTGAATTGATATTAACCTCGCCGCAAGTATTTCTTCAGCTTTTACCAAATGTCTTATATATGCTCTTGTATAATTCTTACAAGTATAACAATCACATTCAGGGTCAATTGGTGAAAAATCTGTTTCAAATTCTTTATTCTTTAAAATTAATCTACCATGTGAAGTCATCGCACATGAATGACGAGCAATTCTAGTTGGAAGTACACAGTCAAACATATCTACACCACGTTCTACACCATCTAGTATCGCTCCAGGGCTTCCAACTCCCATCAAGTATCTTGGTTTGTCTTTAGGTAGTAATGGAGTAGTATAACTTAAAACTGTATTTTGAGTACTCTTTGGTTCACCAACACTAAGACCACCAATTGAGAAGCCATCAAAAGGTAATGATGTAAGTTCTTTAGCACAGTACTTTCTAATGTCCTCATATTCTCCACCTTGTACAATTCCAAATAAACCTTGGGTATCTTTGTTTTTATGAGCTTCAAGTCCGCGTTTAGCCCATCTAATAGTTCTTTCAACTGATTTTTCCATATATTCACGAGTAGAAGGATATGGTGGGCATTCATCAAAACTCATCATAATATCACTACCTAAACTATTTTGAATTTCAATCGAAAGTTCTGGCGATAAGAATAATTGTTTACCACTCTTATGATGTTTGAAGTAAACACCTTCTTCTTTGATATCTCTAATTTTCGCAAGTGAAAATACTTGGAATCCACCTGAGTCAGTAAGAATGGAGCGATCCCAATTCATAAATTTGTGTAAGCCTCCCGCTTGTTCAATAATTTTATGACCTGGTTGGCACCATAAATGATAAGTATTAGATAAAATAATTCCTACTTCCATTGCTTCTAATTCTTCTTTTGACAAAGCTTTAACAGTTGCTTGTGTACCAACTGGCATAAAACATGGAGTATCAAAAGTTGAATGAGGAGTTGTAACTTGTCCAAGACGAGCCATAGTTCTTGGATCTTCCTTTATTAGTTTGTATTTTATAACCATCTTGTTTCTCCTATTATTATGTTACTATTTTTAATCTATATGTATTGTACCTTATTATTGATTTTTTTGCAAGCATAAGTGTTTATTTAAATTTAGAGTTTATGAAAGGCAGCAATAAAAATGCTGCCTATTTTCTATAATCTCTTTTGTAATTCTTTTCTTAATTCTTCATAACCAGGTTTACCTAAAAGAGCAAACATATTTTTCTTATAACTTTCAACTCCTGGTTGATTGAATGGATTTACACCCGTCATATAGCAACATGTGCCACAACTTAACATAAAGAAATATAATAAATAGCCAATATGATAAGCATCTATTTTTTCTATTTCTAGAATAATGTTTGGCACACCACCATCAACATGAGCAAGAACGGTACCAAGTTCAGCTTGTTTATTAACTCCACTTAATTTTTGTCCCTTTAAATAATTTAAGCCATCTAAGTCTTGGGCTTCTTCTTTCATTGTAATATCAGTTTCTGGGTTCTTAATGTCAAGCACTGTTTCAAACATTAAGCGTTCACCATCTTGAATATATTGACCCATTGAATGAAGATCGGTAGAATAAACTAAACTTGCTGGAAATACACCTTTATGATCTTTACCTTCTGATTCACCAAATAGTTGTTTCCACCATTCACTGATAAAAGAAAGTTTTGGCTCATAAGTTACTAATACTTCGATTTTTTTACTCTTGTTATATAGAATGTTACGAATTGATGCATAAAGTAAAGCCGGATTTTCCATATATGAAAGTGTTGTTAATTCATCATAGGCATCTTTAGCGCCTTGCATTAATTGGTCAATGTCAATACCTGCACAAGCAATTGGTAATAAGCCAACTGCCGTAAACCAAGAGTATCTACCACCTATATCATCTGGAACGATAAATGTTTCATAACCTTCTTGTGTTGATAATACTCTAAGGGCTCCTCTTGCTTTATCAGTGGTTGCGAAAATACGTTTATTAGCATCTTTACCATATTTAGATTCAAGTAATTCTTTAAATAATCTAAACGCAACTGCAGGTTCTGTTGTTGTACCTGATTTAGATATTACATTAATACAGAAAGATTTATCTTTTACATATTCTAGTAACTCAGCTGTATAAGTAGAAGAAAGTGTATTACCACAAAATACTATTTCTACACCGCTTTTTTTAAAGTATGGTGTTAAAGCCTCAATTACCGCTTTCGCACCTAAATATGAACCACCAATACCAATTACTACTAAAACTTCAGCATTTTGTTTTACAAATTCTGCTGCTTTTTTAATTCTTGCAAATTCATCTTGATCGTATTCATAAGGGTATTTAATCCAACCTAGAAAATCATTTCCTTCTCCTGTTTTGTTTAGTAAAGTTTTAAATGCACCCAACGCTTTAGTTTCATTGTTTTTGATTTCTTCAGTTGATACAAATTTATTTACATTTTGATAATTAATTTTCATAATACACCTCTAAATGTTATCTATCATATTTAAAATTTCAGCTTTAAGAGTGGCAATAAAGTTTGTTGCTTCTTCTCTTGTTTTGCCTTTAATCGCAATATAAATCTTTAATTTAGGTTCTGTTCCCGATGGACGAAGAACAAACCAACCACCATCATCAAATATATATTTAAGTACAAATGATTGAGGAAGAGTAAGTTTTGTACAAGTTCCATTCTCATGTCTTTCTAGTTTATCATAATCTTCAATAATGTGAATCTTTTTACCAGCCATTTCTGTAAGTTTCATGTTTTGGAAAGTACGCATTATTTTTTCTATTCTTGCGCTACCTTGAGCACCAGCTAAAGCAATGTTATGAACACCTTCAAGATAATATCCATATTCTTCAAAGATTTTTTCTAAGGCATCAATTAATGTCATATTTAAAGTTTTGTAGTATGATGCAACTTCTGCAAGAAGTAATGATGCTTGGAAAGAGTCTTTATCACGTACAAAGTCTTTAATAACATAACCATATGACTCTTCATACCCAAAGAAGAACATTTTATCATTACTACCTTCAAGTAGAGCAGCTTGTTCACCAATAAACTTAAAACCTGTTAATGTTTGTACTAGTTCCATGCCATATTTATCACATATAGCTTTTGCTAAATTAGAGGTTACAATGGTATTGAAAACAACACGTTTTTTATCACATTGTTTAAATCTTGCAAGATAATCAAGAAGAATAGCACCTGTTTGATTGCCTGTTAATAAAACGTAATCTCCAGATTTAGATTTCGCCGCAATACCCATACGGTCAGCATCAGGATCTGTTGCGATAAGGATATCAGCGTTTTCTTCTCTTCCTAGTTTTATAGCATACTCAAAAGCTGATGGTTCTTCAGGATTTGGTGATTTTAAAGTACTAAAATTACCATCTGGTATCATTTGTTCAGCAACTGGAATTACATGATATCCTTTAGATGTAAGAATGTTAACCATATGTGAAGCACCAGTGCCATGAAGTGGTGTATATACAATTTTAATATTGTCTGTTGGAACTTTTTGAACTGTTACAGTTTTAACATTTTCAACATATGGTTCATCAACTTCTTTATCAATTACTTTTACTAAACCAAGGTTTTCCAATTCATTAAAAGTCTTAGTCTTTATATGAAACATATCATCTATTTTACTAATCTTGGCTATAACTTCATCTGCAAGATGTGGAATTAATTGACATCCTTTATCATCATAAACTTTATAACCATTATAAACTGGTGGATTGTGACTTGCGGTAATCATGATACCACCAGCACACTTTAAGTGTCTAACCGCAAAACTTAGTTCTGGAGTTGAACGTAGACTTGAGAATATATATACCTTAGCACCTTGAGATGCAATAACTTCAGCAGCTGTTTGTGCAAATAAGTAAGAATTTTTTCGACAGTCATAAGATATTACAACCCCTTGTTCTTTTAAGTTAGGGTATTTTTCTTCCATATATTGGTAGAAACCTAATGTTGTTTTACGTACAACATATATATTCATACGATTAGTGCCAACCCCAAGAATACCTCTTAAGCCACCAGTACCAAAGGCGATATCACTACCAAAGGCATCAATTAAGGCATCTTCATTTCCTTCTAATTGATCTAGTTCTTTTTTTAAGTCTTGATCTAATTCTTTAAATGCTTTCCATTTATTAACTTTTTCTAAAATATATTGTTCCATATTAGTCCTTTCTTGATACAAAGTTATAATAAGCTCCCATCATACCACCATCATTTTTGTAGTAAGCTCTTTTAATGATTGCGGTATTTTTAAAGCCATCTACTAAATATCTATTTATTGTTTTATTCAATTCTTCAATAAATTGTTCTCTATTAGTTATTCCTCCACCTATAACAAAGGCTTCAGGATTAAACGTATATATCAAATTAGCAATACCAACTGCTAAGTAATGATAGAAATTAGCTACAGCTTGTTCTGCTAGAAAATCATCTTTGTCATACAAGTCAAATATTTCTTTACCATTATGAACATCTAAGCCTAAATCTTGAGCATATTTAACTAAAGCTTTAACTGAGGCAATGGATTCAAACTTTTCTTTTGGTAAAAGCATTCTACCAACTTCACCAGCATTATAGTTAGCACCACGCCATATTTTACCATTAAAAACAATCGCTCCACCAATACCAGTACCAACTGTAATAGTGAAAAAGTTTTTAAATTCTTTAGCAGCTCCACTTGTACCTTCAGCAATCGCAAAACAATTCACATCGTTATCAGCAACACACTCTAAATTAAAGTTTTTCTGAAAGAATGTTTTAAAATCCCAGTTTCGAAAACTTGGTATTGCCTCTGGTGCTGTTGCGACGACACCTCTTTCATAATCAATACTACCAGCACAAGATACTCCAACTCCATCTACTTGATAGCGTGAAAGTAACTCTGTTGCGAGATTATGTAATTTCTTTTCTAATTCTTCTTGTGAAGAACTAGCTTCAGTTGGAACTTTGTGTTTTTCAATAATTACTTCATCTTTGACGATACCATATTTAATGTCGGTACCGCCTATATCAAAACATAATACTTGCATATTTATGCCCCCCTCTATATTTCTTTTATTTCATTTACAACGATTTGTAATTCTTTTCTTCTTTGAGTATAGCCATTAACCATTAATAGTTGTCCATTTCTAAGATGGTTGTAACGTGAATACACGTTAGGAAAGAGTGTTAACTCTACAACATTTATATCATCAGAAAACTGGATGAAAGCCATAGTTTCATTATTCTTTGTTTTTACTTGTTTAATTGATTGAATATAACCTAAAACTTTAACATTCATATTTTCTCTAACATCACTTATATGCATTAGGTTATACTTTGTATATAATTCTTGATATTGATTAAGAAAATTGTATTTAATATTTAAACCTATAATATTTTTTTCACGTTCTAATAATTCACCATAAGTAAACTCATCTTGATCATATTCTTGTGGAACATAATTAGCAACAAAATCATATGCCATTCTATCTATAATTGTTTGATAGTTATCTATCATCGCTTTCTTAGATATTCCAAAAGAATCAAGAGCTCCACTATATATGATGTTTTCTATTACTGAACCAGCTAGAAAATTAGATGTACGTTTAACAAAATCTTCAAAACTTGTAAACTTACCTTTTTTTCTTTCTTCAATAATATCGTTTACTTTCACACTGCCAAGTCCTCTTATGACTGTTAGTGGAAATATAATTATTTTACCATCAGTAATAAAACCTTCAAAACTATCATTGATACTAGGCCCTTTTACTGGTATTTTCTTTTTTAATGCTTCTTGATAATATAACTTAATATCTGTATCACTGCCAATTACACTTGACATTAATGTCGCAAGATAATATGTTTGATAATGACACTTTAAATAAGCTGTTTGATATGAAACTTTTGCATAGGCAAAAGAATGTGCTTTATTAAATCCATATGATGCAAACTTAACAATATAGTCATAAATTAAATTAGCTGTTGCATCTGAATAGCCTTGTTTAAGACTAGAGGTTACAAAGTTTTCACGTTCAGCTTCTAATACTTCTAATTTTTTCTTAGATACTGCTCTTCTTAAAATATCAGCTCTACCCAAACTATATCCTGCAAATTTTCTCGCAATAAGCATTATTTGATCTTGGTAAACTATCGTACCATAAGTTTCTTTTAAAATTGGTTCTAGGTCAGGATGGGGATACTCTATTTTTTCTTTTCCTAATTTTCTCGCAATAAAGTGCGGAATCATATCCATAGGGCCTGGCCTATATAAAGCAAGTGCACTAGCAATATCTTCAAATGAATTTACTTTTAAATCCATTAGCACTTTTCTCATTCCTGCTGATTCCAATTGGAATACACCAGAAACATCACCACGAGCTAACATTCTAAAAGTCTCTTGATCATTCATTTCTTTAGGGAATGAAAAATCAATACCATTTTGTTTAATCAACTGTAAACATTTATCAATATTAGTTAAATTTCTTAGTCCTAAAAAGTCCATCTTTAAAAGGCCTAAGGCTTCTAAATCACTGGATTCATATTGCGTTTGATATATATCATCTAATCCATTATCAAGGGGCGTGTGATGAACTAAATCATTACGCGTAATAATTATCCCCGCAGCATGGGTTGAGGTATTTCTAGGAAGTCCTTCCATTTTTGAAGCGGCACTTAATACTTGATTAATATCTTCATAGTCTTCCATTAATTTTTGTAATACTTGATCATGTTCAATTATTTGTTTTAAACTTGAGGTATATATCTCTTTTAATGATAAACTATTAATTCTTTTTAGAATTTCATTAAGTCTTACATCACTTAATTTATATACTCTTGAAGCATCTCTTAAGGCTAACTTTGCTTTAAACGTTCCAAAAGTAACAATATGAGCCACTCTACTTGCACCATATTTTTTACCTACATATTTAATCACTTCATCACGTTTATCATCTGGAAAATCAGTATCTATATCAGGCATAGAAATTCTTTCTTTATTCAAGAAACGTTCAAACAATAGATTATACCTAATTGGATCAATGTCAGTAATTCCTAGTGAATACCCAACTAGTGATGCCGGAGCTGATCCTCTACCTGGACCAACATATATACCGTTTGTTTTAGCATACTTAATAAAATCCCAAACAATAAGAAAATAATCACTAAACCCCATTGATTTGATTGTATCTAGTTCATAATCAATTCGTTCATAGTATGGGGTAATATTTGTTATTCCATTTTGTTTTAGTCTTTTTTGTAATCCTCGATAACTTAATTCCTTTAAATAAAGATTAGCATCAATATTTTCATCATATCTTGGTAAATAGTATTTTCCAAATTCAAGTTTAACATTGCATTTTTCAACAATCTCTTCAGTATTTTTAATTAAATCATCAAAACCATTAAATATTACTTCAATTTCTTCTGGTGAATATAATTGAGATGATTTCTCTTTATCACTAATAGTAACCTTATCACCTGAATTTGCGATTGACTTAAGGGTTTGATACACATCAATATCTGCTGCATCTAAATAACTAACTTTAGAGATTGCTACCATTTTGTAGTGATTACCACTAAACATATCATAACAGTCTTTAGTAATTTCGATTTCTTTTTCACCTTGTCTAGATAGTCCTACATACAATTGGTCAAAGGAACTTTTTAATACTTCTAAATGTTGAAAAATCATATTATAGTTTCGATTAAGATAATACTGGTAAAGAATACTCTCTGTAAAAGGAATAATTACTAACAAACCCAAACTATTATTTAATACTTCATTTAAATCTATTTTTTTATTATTTATCATATAGATGGAAGATAACTTCATTAGGTTGCGATAACCAAAATTGTTCATTGCATATAACAAAATATTACTTGTATAGCCATTATATTCATACTTTAATTGTAACCCTAAAATAGGTTTAATATTATATTTTTCAGCAAGTCGGTAGAATTTAACCACCCCATACATATTACCATCATCCGTTATTGCGGCTGCATGATAATTGTATTTTCGTAGTGCTTCAAATGTATCTTCAAGTCGACATGAACTTTGTAACATTGAATATTCTGTATTCAAATAGAGATTGGTATATCGCATTTTATCAACCATCCTTTTTTAAAAATATACCATATTATGCAGATTTTTACAATTAAGATGATTAAAATATTTACTAAAAAACATTTACGATGCAATATCTTTTATTACTTGGGTAGTATCATCAAAATTATTTACAACTTAAATTATAATTTTATATTGTTAATTAGAAAAAAATAAGTAAGCTTACTCATAGAGTAAACTTACCTAATTTTGTTCGTGAAAG
>OLXB01000669.1_pt1 | contig 15337 bp, 20 predicted proteins | sample 1673681 | NCBI WGS metagenome assembly OLXB01 (sample SAMEA103958121, study PRJEB25191) | human gut metagenome
TGTACGCCTTTGATAAGATTCCGTCGTTTGTATACGAATTTGGCGGCGCATACACCATCCCCTACCGCTCCTACCTGGCCAAGGGCTTCAAAAACCTGTATATCGGCGGCCGCGCGCTGAGCGCCTCCAAGCTGGCCATGGCTACCAGCCGCGTAATGGGCACCTGCGCCATTGGCGGCCAGGCTATCGGCACGGCGGCCGCGCAGGCCATCCAGAAGGGCTGCGATATCCGCGCAATCGATATCGCTGAATTGCAGCAGACCTTGATCCGCGACGACTGCTATATTCCCGGCTTTGCCAACACGGACAAGGCCGATCTGGCGCAGACCGCCGCCGTAACGGCCTCCAGCGCGCAGGAGAATTATCCCGCCGCCAATGTGCTCACCGGCGTCACCCGCGATATCAACGGCTGCACCAACGCCTGGCATTCGGATGGGCTGAGCACGCAGGGCGAATGGCTGCAGCTGTCGCTGGCCGCGCCCGCCCCCGTGCGCACCGTGCAGCTGGTGTTTGATTCCAACTTCAACCTGGAAAAGAAAATTTCCCTGTCCTCCCGCCGCATCCGTCAGCAGCAGGTAGGCGTGCCGGTGGAGCTGGCGCGTGATTATGATGTAGCGCTGCTGCGCGATGGCAAGGTGGTTGCCTGTAAGCAGCTGCGCGATAATTATCAGCGCCTGTGCCATGTGCAGTTTGAGGGCGAGGAATGCGATACGGTGCGCGTAACGGTGCGCGCCACCAACGGCATAAGCGAAGCGCGCATCTTTGAAGTGCGCGTATACGCCTAAAAGGAGGGGTTAAATATGCGGCTTTCCACTTCTACCAACATCATGAATTTTGATCACGGCAAGCCCTACATGGTATCCTTTGAGCACGCGGTCAGCACGTGCGCGGCAGCGGGCTATCGCTATCTGGACGTAAACCTGTGCGGCATGAGCCGCGCGGGCAAGCGCTTTGCCCCTATGACCGAGGACAACTGGGAGGAGCAGGCGCATGCCTGGCGCAAGCTGGCCGATGATATCGGCGTGCGCTTTCTGCAGGGCCATGCGTATTTCAGCATCGGCGGGCCGGTTGCCCCCGGTGAAGTGCCCGGCGGCGATTTCGGCGAGGAAATGATGCGCCGCAGCGTGCTGGCGGCCGAAATATTGGGCGTGGAATACCTGGTGGTGCATCCCTTCACGGTGATGGACAGCGACCGGCTGCTGCTGGATGAGAGCAAGTGCGCCAACCTTGCCTACTTCCGCCGCTGGCATGAATTCTTCCACGCACATCATGTGGGTATGGCCATTGAAAACATGAACACACTGGGCAAGGGTCCCTCGCCGTTTTCCAACATCGATAACCTGATTGAGCTGATCGACGCGATCAACGCCCCGGATGTAGGCGCGTGCCTGGATACGGGCCACGCTCACACCAGCGGCTACAGTCCTGCCGATTGCGTGCGCCGCCTTGGCAGCCGCCTGCGCGCCACGCATATCAACGATAACCATGCCGGCGACCGCGACGAGCATATCGCCCCCTTCATGGGCACCATCGACTGGCCCGCGCTGGTGGCCGCGCTGCGTGAAATCCACTACGCGCACGATTTCTCCTTTGAAACGCAGAATCTCACTTCGCCCTTCCCCATGCGCATTCAGGGCGATCTGATCCGCTTCTCCTACACGCTGGGCGAATATCTGCTGTCGGACGAGCTGTTTACCGACGCGGACGCGCTTGCGAAATATTAAACCAGACAAAGCAAACCGCCGGATAGGAGCCCTCAAGCCCCAGTCCGGCGGTTTGCATATTGCAACGGCTTATGCCTTTTTATTCAACTCATCCCGCAGATAGCCCGCCAATATCTCCACAATGCGGGCATTTTTGCCGCCGCGGGTGACGATCACGTCCGCGTCGTTTACATAGTTGCGGATGTACTTTTCATACATGGGCTTTACGGTGGTCAGGTACTGCTCACCGATGTTTTCAATCTGGCGGCCGCGGTCGCGGATATCGCGCTTGATGCGGCGCAGCAGGCAGATATCCGGCTCTACATTGATATAGAGCTTGAGGAACATCATCTTGGTCAGCCGCTCGTCAAAGAAGGCGTGAATGCCCTCCACAATCAGCACGTCGGCAGGCTTGATGATCTCGCTGCTTTCGGTGCGGCGGTGCTGGGTAAAATCATATGCCTTGCGGGTAACGCTTTGCCCGGCCATGAGCATGCGCGCATCCTGATACAGCAAGTCGTGATCAAAGATAAACGGCTCATCGTAATTGAGCTTGGTTCGTTCTTCAAACGTTAATTCGGGATGATCCAGATAATATGCGTCCTGATTCAGCAGCGCGCTGCTGGCGCCAATCGCCCGGCAAAGCTCCTTTGCCAGGGTGGTTTTGCCCGAGCCGCTCGCGCCGCAAATGCCGATGAACACCATGGGGCTTGTCACCTCCGATTTCTATCTATAGAATACCGCAGGGCGGCGGAATCTGTCAAGAAAAAACATCCTTCGCGCTTTCGCAGGCAGGCCGGGCGAAAGCAGCGCGTTTTCCGGGCAAAACGCTTGCAAATCTGCGTATTGGGTGTTATAATGATACACTGTGTGCGAATGCTTATTGCGCCGCGCACGGATTGATCCGCAAATTTGCGCAGGAGGGTTCTACATGTCTTATACCGTCGAAAAAATCGCGAGCAATAAAGTGAAGCTCTCGTTTGTGGAGAGCGCTGAGTCCTTTGACGCGGCCGTCGAAAAGGCCTATCTGAAGGATCGCAGCAAGATCAACGTTCCCGGCTTCCGCAAGGGCAAGGCCCCCCGCAAGCTGATTGAGAATATGTACGGCGAAGGGGTGTTCTATGACGACGCCTTCGAGCTTGTCGCCCAGCCCGCCTACGAAGAGGCCATCAAGGCTGAAAACCTTCAGGTTGTGGATCGTCCCCAGGTAGATGTGCAGCAGATCGGCGCGGGCCAGGAGCTGAAGTATACCCTGGAGGTATTCGTAAAGCCCGACGTGACGCTGGGCGAATACAAGGGCGTAGCCGTTGAAAAGAACGTGGAAAAAGTGACCGACGAGGCCGTGGACGCCCGCATCCAGAACGATGTGGAGCGCGCCAGCACCACCCAGGATGTGACCGACCGCGCCGTTGAAAACGGCGATATCGTAAACTTGGACTACGCCGGCAGCGTGGATGGCGTCGCCTTTGAGGGCGGCACCGCGCAGGGTCAGTCCCTGACGATCGGCTCGGGCATGTTCATCCCCGGCTTTGAAGAGCAGATGGTGGGCATGAACATCGGCGAGGAGCGCGACCTGAGCGTTAAGTTCCCCGAGCAGTATCATGCCGACAACCTGGCCGGCAAGGACGCCGTGTTCCATGTGAAGGTTAACGGCATCCAGACCAAGGTTCGCCCCGAGCTGGACGACGATTTCGCCGCCGATGTGTCCGAGTTTGACACCTTCGAGGCCTACAAGGCCAACATCGTGGCCGACCTTGAAAAGAACGCCGCCGACCGCGCCGAAGCCAACCTGGAAGACGCGCTGGTGCAGAAGGTGGTTGACGCTGCCGACTGCGATATCCCCGACGCGATGATTCAGGATGAAATCACCACCATGCTGCGCGAGATGGAAATGCGCATGATGTACCAGGGCATCCGCTTTGAGGATTACCTCAAGTACACTGGGCAGACCCTGGATCAGGTGCGCGAAAACTACAAGCCCGAAGCTGCCAACCGCGTAAAGACCCAGCTGGTGCTGGAAGCCGTGGCCAAGGCTGAAAACATCGTTCCCACCGATGAAGATGTGGACGAAGCCATCGCCGATCAGGCCAAGCGCGTAAACCGCGACGTGGAAGAATTCAAGGCTTCCCTGTCCGAACAGCAGAAGGAATACCTGAAGGAAACCGCCGGCATCAAGAAGGTTATCGACTTCCTGAAGGCCAACGCTGTCATCACCGAAAAGGCCGCCGAAGAAAAGGCCGAGTAAGTCCATCAGCTGAAAACGGAAATTTTTATGCGAGCGCGGGCATAAAACCCGCGCTTGCGTCATATGCTTGTTAGGGTACTCCCCGGGAGGATTATAAATTCATGAGCATTCTCATCCCCAATGTAGTAGAACGCACCAGCAACGGCGAACGCGGCTATGATCTGTATTCCCGCCTTCTGAAGGATCGCATCATCTTTCTGACGGATGAAATCACCGATCAGGTAGCCAATATCGTCGTGGCGCAGCTGCTGTTTCTGGAGATGGATAACCCCGACGCCGATATCTCGCTTTATATCAACAGCCCCGGCGGCTCCATCACGGCTGGCATGGCCATTTACGACACCATGAACTACATCAAGTGCGATGTGCGCACGGTGTGCGTGGGCATGGCCGCCTCCATGGGCGCCTTCCTGCTGATGGCGGGCGAAAAGGGCAAGCGCCTGGCGCTGCCCAACAGCGAGGTCATGATCCATCAGCCCCTGGGCGGCGCCAGCGGACAGGCCACCGATGTGGAAATCCGCGCCAAATGGTTGCTGCGCACCAAGGAAAAGATGACCCGCCTGATGAGCGAAATGACCGGCCAGGATCAGGAAAAGCTGCGCGCCGACTGCGAGCGCGACTATTTCATGACCGCCGAGGAAGCGCTCAATTACGGCATCATCGACCAGATCTACTATCCCCGCAAAAAGAACGCTTGAGGTGAGCCATGCCCAAGGATGAATTCACCACGCGCAGGCTGCATCGGTGCAGCTTCTGCTACAAAACGCAGGATCAGGTACGCCGTCTGGTAGCCGGCCCCGATGTATACATCTGCGATGAGTGCATCAAGCTGTGCTATGATATCATTGCCGACGACGTAACCCCCATGAGCACCGCCGCGCCCGATTCGCCCTCCCTGCCGCTGCCCTCCGAAATGAAGGCCGTGCTGGATGAGTATGTGATCGGGCAGGACGAGGCCAAGCGCACGCTGTGCGTGGCCGTATATAACCACTATAAACGCATCAACGCCCCCCAAAAGGCCGGGGATGTGGAACTGCAAAAATCCAACATCCTCATGGTTGGCCCAACCGGCTGCGGCAAGACCTATCTGGCCCAGTCGCTGGCGCGCATTCTGAACGTGCCCTTTGCCATTGCCGACGCCACGGCGCTGACCGAAGCCGGCTATGTGGGCGAGGATGTTGAAAATATCCTGCTGCGCCTGATTCAGGCAGCCGACGGCGATATTCGCGCGGCGCAGCGCGGCATCATCTATATTGACGAAATCGACAAGATCTCCCGCAAGGGCGAAAACGTGTCCATCACCCGCGACGTCAGCGGCGAGGGCGTGCAGCAGGCGCTACTCAAGATCCTCGAGGGCACGGTTGCCAACGTGCCCCCTCAGGGCGGCCGCAAGCACCCGCAGCAGGAGTTCATGCAGATCGATACCACCAACATCCTCTTCATCTGCGGCGGCGCGTTCGATGGCCTTGCGCCCATCATTCAGCAGCGCATCGGTTCGCGCACGCTGGGCTTTGGTGCCAAGCTGACGGGCGATTCCGCGGCGGACGTGGGCAATGTCCTGCGTCAGCTGCGCCCCGAAGATCTGATGAAGTTCGGCCTGATTCCCGAGTTCGTGGGCCGTCTGCCTGTGGTGGTCACGCTGGATCAGCTGGATGAATCGGCGCTGGTACGCATCTTGACCGAGCCGCGCAACGCGTTGGTTAAGCAGTATGCCAAGCTCCTGGAGCTGGACGGCGTGTCCCTCTCCTTCGATCAGGACGCGCTGACGGCCATTGCGCACATGGCGATGCAGCAAAAGAGCGGCGCGCGCGGCCTGCGCGCGATCATCGAAAAAGCGCTGCTGGATACCATGTTCGATCTGCCTGGCCAAAACGATGTGACCGCCTGCCATGTAACGGGCGATGTGATTACCGCCGGCGCCAAGCCGCAGCTGACCCGCGCCGCGCATAGCGCGCGCACCCTGCGCAGCAAAAAGCCCGCCGCGCTGCCCGAAGAAAAAAAGGAAGCGCCTGATGCGGTATAACGCAGCCCATTCTATCGATTTCATGTAGAACCCCTACCACTCATAACGCTGGCCGCACAGTTTTTCGGAATTGTGCGGCCGTTTTTTGCGGATTTCTGTAATGGGATTGTTCTGCCTAAGACGATATGATAGAATATTCATGAGCCAATCACGCCACATCAGCCTGGCATTTTGTCCATCAAAGCTCAGGGAAGTAAAAAATGATCTTGTTCTTTTCTGCAACCGGAAATTGCAAGTATGTTGCAGCCCGCCTTGCGCAGGCTGCCGATCAGGAAATGCTTTCCATTGTAGACTGCATCCGGGAAAACCGTTATGCCTTCCAGGATCAAACCATCGGCGTGATCTCGCCCACCTATGATTGGGGCCTGCCAAGCATTGTCAAGAAGTTTCTGGAAAAGGCCTCTTTTCAAACGGGTTACCTGTATTTTATCGCCACCTATGGCACAACGCCCGGCGCAGCCGGATACATGGCCAGCAAAGCCATACGCGGCTGCAAAATCAATGCGTACTATGCTGTCCGGATGCCCGATACCTGGACGCCGATCTTTGACCTTTCCACGCCGGAAAAGATAGAAAAATATACCCAAACCACCGAATCTGCCATAGACAGCGTCATCCGCTGCATCAAAGCGCGGCACACCAACCGGCATATGTCCCCGCGCACCCCGGCATGGATCACGCAGCTGATCGCCCAGCCCCTTTATAATCACCATGTGCGGCGAACCTCCCATTTTCATGTGGAGGATCGCTGCATTGGCTGCGGATTATGCGTCCAAAAGTGCCCGGTGCAGGCCATTGAAATGCGGAATAAAAAGCCGGTCTGGATCAAGGATCAGTGCGTCATGTGCCTGGGCTGCCTGCACCGCTGCCCCAGCTTTGCAATCCAGTATGGCCGAAGGACAGCCAGGCATGGCCAATATACAAACTCGAATGTAAAGCTATAGCATTCACAATACATTAGCAAACGCCCGCCATCGGTTTTCCGAAGGCGGGCTGCTTATTCAAATTGCAATTAAGGCAGCAAATGATATGCCGTCATAATGCGGGAATTGCGTGCAGATACGGCATTGTAATATGCGTTCATTGCGCTCAGTTCTGTCAGCGCAGCAGTATATCCTCTGATTTGCGCCAGCTCATTCCCGATTTCAGAAGCAGTATTCTGAATAGCCTTCACCTGCTGATAAAGCATGTACTGATTCTGCTTGATCTGCTCAAGGTTCGCAATGACTGTGTTAAGCTGAGAAATGACCGTATCTTTTCTCATTTCATCCTCATACATATTGTAAGCGCCATGCGGTCCGATCAATTCTTCGCAGCGTCCGGTAATGAAATATTCGTAAATGCTGGTCAGGGCCGGAAGGTTCTGATATTTGGGATAAATCACATCCCGTGCATAGAATTTTTCACGAATGTCCAGCGATTGCTGATGCGGCATTTCCAGTTTTTTATCGATTTCTTCGCGCAGCTTCTGCCATTCAGCGTGATTTTGATAATATCTTTTTTCGTTTTCTGCATTCTCGCTTTTTATTTTTTCGGTTCTTTTCCAAAAAGCTATTGCTTCATTGTTATTATGTTCTTTTATATACCTAATTCTGTCCGCACCCACCTTTATCATCCAAATAGACAACGCCACTACAATTAATCCGAATATTATCAGTATTAATGATTCTGGCATCGCTACCATTGAAAGAAAACCGCCTATTCCCATTAATATTCCCATTCCAATACCAAACCCTGCGACACCCTTATCATTGCCGGATTCATCTAAATATGCGGGTTTCTGCGGTTCTTTTTTTATCAGGATTGGTTCTTTTGCTGCAATCCATGTTTGGTATTCAGCAGAAATCTGATTCTGCGTCTCGATATCCGTTTCCACATCAATCGCTGTCTTAATGTAATCAAGAAGCTTTTGTTTTTCTTCTGGCAGCATTTTCATTCCTCCCCATGTTCTTTTCGCGCCGCTGCATCAAAATCGCAGTGCTCACATAGCGCGTATACTTTGCCATACTTTTTCGCCGCCTGGTCTGCCCTATAGATAGCTTCCGTCAATGTACTGCAGTCACAATGGGTTGCTTTAAGCTTTGCCCCTTGTTGACAGCCTTCCACCAGTGTATGTATCATCCCGTTCGTCAAATTGACACGGTAAAGACAGCTCTCCTGCAAATTGCCCATCGTCTTCCTCCTTAGCAAATAGGAATTTTTCTGCCTATTATTATGATGTTATTCTTCCTATTTGTCAAGTGTCTTAGGAATTATTATTCCTATTGCAGGATATTTGGAGGAAGAAAAATGCTGATTTATGATTTTCGAGCAATTGGAAACAGACTGCTGGCCATTCGGCGACGGCAGGGGCTGACGCAAGCAGAGGTAGCCGAGGCCGCAGGGCTGGCCGACCGCACCTATGCGGATATCGAGCGCGGCACGGTAAATATGCGTCTGGAAACCATCCTGCGCATCTGCCAGGCGCTGCACATCACGCCGGATGAAATTCTGACCCAGGAGCGCTCCGCAATAGCCGTTCGGCAGGAGGAGCTGCTTGCGCGGCTGAACGCCTGCTCTGAAAAAGACCGGGATACCGCCTTGCAGCTTTTAGAGGTTTATCTGTGTTCGCTGGACACACCCCAAAAACAGGCATAAAACAACCGCCATTGGAGCAGCTCCGATGGCGGTTGTTTTCTTCTTTTTACTTTTCCCCCACCCGCAGCCAGCTCAGGCTCCAGGCGAACCAATCCGGGCGGCGCTCGCTTTGCTGCTTGCGGATCGCGTCCAGCTGCTCCACCTGCCACGGGGCGGCCAGCACATCGGGCGATAACCCCGCCAGGTATTCGGTATCCAGCGTTTCCTGTTTGCCGGTTTCATAGGCGCGCAGGTTCCAGCGGGCAATGGTGCGATCCACGTTGATGTAATTCAGCAGCACATAGCTGCTCAGCAGCACCGCGCAGGCCAGGGTACAGATGCGCACACCGGGGCGGGCGCACTTGATCAGCGTCAGCGCCAGCAGCAGGGCGATCATTGCCATGCCCCACAGCGTCAGCAGGCGCAGCGTGCTCAGGCCGAACGCCTGAATATACAGCCGCATCCGCCAGAAGGCCGAGGCCAGGATCACCGCCGTCAGCAGGCTCATCAGGGCGGACAGCGCGCGCACGACACGGCTTTCCCCGCAGCGGATCAGCGACGTTTGCGCGGCAATCAGATTGATCACCGCCACCGCAACCAACTGGAAGAAGCCCGTACGCGCATACTGTGCATAGCCGTCGGCCATGGCGGCCGTCTCCGCGCCGCCAAAGAGATAGCGCACCTGCACATACACAAAGGCAGCGTAAGCCAGGCAAAGCAGCGCCAGCACCATCGCGCAAGCCGTTATAGGCCAGGGAAATCTTTCTTTGGCTGCGCGCTCGCGTCGCGGCAGCAGCAGCGTATACAGGCACGAAAAGACCAGCAGCGCAATCGCCAGCAGCTTGATCAGCCGCCACAGCACATTCCAAACCGCACTCAGCGGATCCTCCGATACAAACAGCCCGCTCAAAAGCGAACTGAATACCGTGTCCGCCCAGGCCAGCAGGAACAGCACCACCGCCAGCAGGGGAACGGCAATCAGCAGCCCCATGCCCAGCCCGCGCAGGGCGGACGCGCTGCCCTGCCGCTCCTTTACCGTGCGAAAGGGCACGCCCCAGTGGCGAAACAGGCTGCCCAGTGCTTCGCGTATGCCGCTGCTCAGCCCCGCAGCACTCAACGCGCCCTCAGGACAATGCCCAGCCAGCGCCAGCAGGCTTTGAGAAAGCAGCAGGCACAGCACCGGCAGATTAAAGATCTGCATGGCCAGGCTGCCAAAGATACCATAGGCCAGGCTAAGCAGCACCGCCAGCGTCAACAGCAGAATGCTGTCCGCCCGCCAACAGATCTGCCTGCGGCACAGGTACATCCCCACGCCCAGAATCAGCAGGCTGGAAGCCGTCATGCCAACGCCCAGCCCGCCCATATAGCCCAGCACCCACAGCGCTGCGCAGGCCACCCCCGCGCCCAACGCCAGCCAAGGCGCAGGCAGAGATTCATGTCTGTTTTCATTCATCTGCATGCTTTTCCTCCGGATCGTAAATCAGAATATCGCCCACCTGGCAGTTCAGCTCACGGCAGATGGCCTCCAGGGTAGAAAACCGGATGGCCTTTGCCTTGCCGTTTTTTAGGATGGACAGGTTAGCCATGGTGATGCCCACGCGCGCGGACAGCTCAGTCACGCTCATTTTGCGCCGCGCCAGCATCACATCTAAATCGATGCGAATCATGCCCATCCCTCCTTATATGGTCAGGTCGTTGTCTTCCTGCAATTGCGTAGCGCGCCGCAAAAGCTGCGTAAGCACATAGGCCACCAGGCCAATCGCCGCGCTGGCCATGCACATCAGCGCAAAGAGCAGCATTTCCACCCCTACGCCAATGCTGCTCAGCAGCCGAAACACAATCATCAGTCCTGCCCACATGCCCGCGGCCGCGCCCATCAGGCAGGCGATGGCCCGCATACTGCCCACGTTTTCGCGGCAGAAGGATTGGTTCTTGCCAATCCGGCGGCTGATGCGCATATACTGATACAGCGCCGCGCCGTACACCGCCGCAACCAAGCACAAAAACACCAACAGCCCCCAATAGCGCAGCGCCATCTCGGGCCGCTCCACCGCGCGAAAGGCCAGCATCCGCGCGTAATCGATCAGCACGCCCAGCGCGCCCACGCCCGCGATGCCGCCAGCCAGCAATAAAAGATGCGATAAACGCTTGTGACTCATACCTTCAACCTCCTTGCATCGGGAACAGGATAACACAGCGAAATCCGTTTATCAACAAATTTTTATCGAAAAACAATAAATTTTAGTTGTAAAACAATCTTTTTAAACCGGCGCACACAAAAAAAGCCTTCCCGCAATTGGAAAGGCTTTGCTCAGCTGGCCGGCTGCTTAGAAGATATTCATCAGCGCCGCGACCACGGACAGGCACATCAGAAACGCCAGGAACACGCACATCACGCGCACCCACAGGGTGGTTTTCTTTTGCTTGTTATTGGCCATTTTACTTTGCCTCCTGCTGTTCATAAGCGTCGATTGCGCGGGCAAGCTGATCGGGGCAGCTGGTAGCGCCACGGCAGGGAATGCCGCGCAGCAGCTCCTTCACATCGTCCGCCTTGCGGCCCACCACCATCTTGGCCAGGCCCGCCGTATTGCCGCGGCAGCCATTATGAATGGTACAGGCGGTGATCACGCCGTCCTCAATTTCCAGATCAATCTGGGTGGAACAGGTGCCGTGGGTTTTATACTCAAACATGGGATCTCAACTCCTACCTGATTAGATATGCTCGTTTCCGGGCACGCCGTCGCCGCGCAGAATGGCATACAGCCGCACATCGGAAAACCTGCCTTTGTTAAACACCCGCTGCCGCAGCGTGCCCTCGCAGCGCATGCCGCATTTTTCCATCACCCGGCCGGACGCGGGATTATCCAGCTCGTGCTGGGCCTCGATGCGGTTCAGCCGCAGGGTATTAAACCCAAACCGCAGCACCGCGCGCAAAGCCTCGGTGGCGTAGCCCTGATTCCAGCAATCGCGGGATAGGGAATAGCCTACCTCAGCGCTGCGATGCTCGCAGTTGATCCACATGAAGCCGATGGTGCCGATCATGCGGTGATCGCTGAGCCGCTCAATGGCGAAGGAGGATGGATCTCCCGCACGATACTGGCGAATGGCCGCGCGCAGCACGCTGCGCGTTTCGCGGGGGCTGGCGTGCGCCTCCCACAGCACATGGCGGCTGACCTCCGGATCGCTGGCATAGCGGAACATGTCGCGGTCATCGCGCATGGTCAGGGGCCGCAGCCGCAGCCGCGCCGTCTCTATCACCGGCAGCGATGAGAACACGCTTTGATAATACTGCATCCGCCCGCTATCCCCTCTCCGGCAGCAGCTGCCGCGCAACGGTTTCCCGCGCGGGCTCCTTATATTATTGCACATTTTGGCGCGGGATGCAATGCCTATTTGCAGGCATCTATAGGCGAAAAAATGGCAGCCCGCGATATGCCTCGCAGGCTGCCGTTTTTATTGTTTGTTGGGAGTGGAAGATTCCGCGCGGGGACAGTTATTTCTGCGTCCCCCTGAGGCTGCCGTTCTTAAGACCCTGCTTTAGGCCATTCTTCATGCGCCGCCGCACAGCCCGTTTTTCAGGCCGTCCTTGGCGCCCTGCTTCGCGCCGTCCTTCAAGCCTTCCTTCAGGCCGCTGATCGCGCCGTTCTTCAGCTCCTGGGCATAGCCGTTCACATAGCCGTTGGTCAGGCCGTTCACCGCGCCGTTCTTCATACCCTGGGTGTAGCCGTTCACGTAGCCGTTCTTGAGGCCCTGGGGATAGGTCTGCGCGCCCTCGGCGCAGGCAAAGCCAATGCCGGATACCAGCAGGCAGGCGGCGGCAGCGCAGGTCAGAACAGTCTTACTCTTTTTCATGATGGTTTCCTCCTTAAAATCAATGCTTAACGGGGCTTTTTGTTTGCCCCTTGTCCCTTGGAACAGTTCGCATTGTAAGGGAGAAACCTTAAATGAAAATTGAAATCCGTAGTATTTTTTTAATTTCTTATTTTGCGTCCTCGGGCAGCGTCACAATAAAGGCTGTGCCCGACGCTTCGTTGCTTTCCAGGAAAATATCGCCATGGTGCAGCGCGGCGATGCTGCGCGCGATGGCCAGGCCGATGCCGCTCCCCTGCGTCTGCGCGGCGCTCTCCGCACGATAAAAGCGATCGAACACCTTTTCACGCTCGGAGGGCGGAATGTAGCTGCCCATCAACATTTGCAGAGATTGCGAAATCTGGCCGCGCAGCGACCAAGCGTTGGCCAGGTTGATCGCCGCCACCGTGACGGCGAAAATCAGGATCAGCGCGGCGATGGCCGCCGGCGTCAGGCGTTTTCACAGACGGACGATCATGGTGTTTCCTCCAGCATATAGCCCAGCCCGCGGGAAGCGCGAATTTCCACATGCGCGCCGACAAAGGCCAGCTTGCGCCGCAGAAAGGTCAGATAGACCGACAGATTATTATACTCCGCCTCGTTATCAAAGCCCCTTACGCGCTCCAATATGGTTTCCTTGGGCAAGAGCTGATGCGGATTGCGCAGGAACAGCTCCATCAATTGATATTCCTTGGCCGCCAGGCGCACGCTTTTGCCGTTATTCGTGCAGGAAAGCATAGCGTCCTCGGGATTGAGCCGCACATCACCCAAGGCAAGCTCCCGCACCGGCGGCTGATCCTTGCGCCGGGTGATAGCGTTTAAGCAGGCCACCAGCTCGCTGCGTTCAAACGGCTTGGGCAGGTAAGTAATCCGCGCCCAGGTTCAGCCCCTGCACGCGATCCTGCACGCCGCCGCGGGCGGTTAGCATCAGCACCGGCGTAGAAACGCCCTGCTGCCGCAGCGCGCGCAGCACGGCAAAGCCGTCCATGCCGGGCAGCATCACATCCAGCACAATCGCATCGTATATGCCGCTGAGCGCGCAGTCCAGCCCGTCCGGGCCGGTATAGGGCCGCGTCCAAGGCAAAATGCTCCTGCTCCAGCATCTTCACAATAGCTGCGGACAGGGGCTTTTCATCCTCTACCAGCAAAATACGCATGCGTTCCTCCAAGCGTGCAAATTTTATTCCTTTGCCTGGGATGCAAACGCCGTGCTGCCGCGTTGTATAGATGCCAGGCTGTCCAGGGGCATATCGCTCTGCCGGCCCAGCAAATTCCAGGCCATCATCAGCCCGGCGATGGTTTTGCTATCGTGGATCTCCCCAGCCATCACGCGGCGCACTGCCTCGCTGAGCGGCACACGGTCAACGTTGAGGAATTCATCCTCATCCGTGTGCATATGATGCTGGCTCAGGCCCGTGGCCAGATAGATGCCGATATGCTCGTTGCAAAAGCCGGGCGTGGTATCCATATCCACCAGAAGCTGCCAGTTCTGCGCGTGCAGGCCGGTTTCCTCCTCCAGCTCGCGCTTGGCGGCGGCCAGCATATCCTCACCGGTATGATCCAGCTTGCCCGCCGGAATTTCCCAGGTGAAGCGCCCCACCGCCACGCGGTGCTGGCACACCAGGGTGACGTTGCCCTGGTCGTCCACCGGCACGATGGCCGCCGCGCCGCGATGCTTAACCACCTCGCGCAAGGCCGTTTGCCCATTGGGCAGGCGCACCTGCCAGTGCTCCACGTTAATCAGCTTTCCGTGAAAAACCTCCTGCGAGGAAAGGAAAACCTCCTCCAGCTCATTCCGATTCATGCCAATTGCCTCCACATTTGTAATCGTTCGTTGGCATATTCTACATGGGAACAAGAAATCCCTGCTTTTGAAGGATTTTGCAGGGCAGAAAGATTGACTAAAAAACATTTTCGTAATATAATTGAAACACAATCTTCGCATCCTCAACGAGGCTTCAAAAGGAGGCGCCGTTATGAACCATCGCTTTTCTGTTTTCTCTCTCCGCCGGGCAGGCGCGCTGCTGTTAAGCATCCTGCTGATCCTGTGCCAGCTGCCCTTTGCCGCGCTGGCTTCGGACGCGCAGCCACCCGTTTTGTTCTCCCTTTCCTGGACGGAGGGAGACGTTGCCCAGCAGCAGCTGGCCAGCGAGGTAACGGTCTCGGGCTATGAGGGCAGCTATTGGCTGTATGTGCCCGCCGCCGCCCTGCAGGCCGATGCTGTGCTGCATGTGCAGGATGTATACGGTCAGTACGCAGCCCTGTCCATTGCCGACGGCACGCCGCTGTCCCAGCTATCCTATATGGATGCGGGCACGGAGCTGAACATGAGCTATCTGGATGTGCTGGCCTATGATGCGGCCGGCCAGCTTGCCGCGCAGTTCCGCCTGTATATTTCCACCCAGACCGATACGCCCGCCACGCCTGCGCCCGCGCCGATTGAAACGCAGGTGCCGGTCTATTATGTGGATATGGACGGCAATTCGCTGAACCAGACCTTCGCCACCGTGCGTTCTGGTCAGGATAACTATGTAACGGCCGAGGACGGCTATGCGCCCGACGGCTACGAGCTGGTGGGTGAACGCAGCGTGTATGTATCGGTGGACAGCAACGGCGGCTGCACTCCCGCATCCGTCACGTTCATGTACCGTCCCCGCTCTGTCACAGTAAACCTCACGGTTTATTACTATGATACGGACAACAACTATCTGGCGGAGGAAACCCGCACCGTCTCCACCGGCGCTGTGGATATCTGTGCAGATGACAGCAAGGCGCCCGCAGGCTACACCCTGAGCGCGCAGAGTCAAAACCCTGTGTCCGTCACCGTGGACAGCAACGGCACCTGCACTCCCGCTTCTGTTACCTTCTATTATGATAAACCCCAGCCGCAGGTTTTCACGG
>OLXB01000677.1_pt1 | contig 15208 bp, 12 predicted proteins | sample 1673681 | NCBI WGS metagenome assembly OLXB01 (sample SAMEA103958121, study PRJEB25191) | human gut metagenome
TTCTGTGCGTATATGCCGCCAGCACTTCCTTCGGAATACGATCCAGCACGGCGACGGCATCCTCATAATCCCGATGCAGCTTGGCGTCAGCCAGCTTTTTAAAGTACTTTCCTGCGTGGCATTGTCCAGCGACTGCTCCAACTGCTCCGTTTTCTTTTTCAGCTTTTTATTTTCGGCAGTCGTAACCGTGAACGCCGTATTGTACTTTTTCAGTGTCGTGTGCATCTGCTCCACAGCAGGAATATACTTGTCCAAAAAAGCGCCGATTTCTGCTGCTTTTCCTTTGGCATTGAACGCATTGACGCCTGAAAGCAATTCTTCCAGCTTGGTCTTCTGCTTGGTCAGGCGAGTCATTTCCTTGAATACCCGCGGTGGGATATGGTCGCGTCCGGTTTCACTGGCACTCTCGCCGCGCTCCAGATCGGGGTATTTCTTCACCATATGCTCCCAAAACCTGTCCTGCCACTGCGTCAGCTTTTTCTTGTTGCCGACGATTTCCTTGGCGCTGAGCCGCCCGTCCGCCGTCAAAGGGACAAAAGAAAGGTGCATATGAGGCGTTTTCTCGTCCATATGCACCACAGCAGATATAATGGTTTTCGGGTCTTGGTGTTCCCTGATAAAGTTCAGCGCCTCCTGAAAATAGGCTTTGATCTCGTCTTTCTTCTTTCCTTTGAAGAACTCTGGCGTTGCGGTTACAAGTGCTTCCACCACACGCACGCTGTCCGAGCGGGTGCGGCAACCGACCTCCTTGATCTGTCGCTCTGCCTCTGCCCGGTATTTTTGTTCCGGCGTGATCAGGTGAAAATTCAAGTGGCTGCGGCTCTTGTCAATGTCAGGGTTGCTGACGTAATTCTCTTTTGTGCGCTCATTGTGCGACTCAATATTGGAAATCTCAGGTCCTTTGTATTTAGCAAAGCGAAGAAGGGCAAACTGCGGCTTGCTCATTTATCTCTCCCTCCGTTTCTGCCATATGAGGTCATACCCCAGCGCATCAGCCAGTTCCACGACCTCCTTGTAGCGGATGCTCTCCCTTTGCAGTTTGGCAGACAGGTTGGAAACACTGTCTGACCAGCCATATTCGTCATGCAGCAGGTCAACAACCTCCTGCATGGTAAAACCGGTGCGGACGATCTGCGCCTTGATTTCGTTGCGTACATTCATATTCAAATTCCCTCCAAAATTCAGATCATGATACAGCGAAGCAGGTACGCTTTCCGACGTATCCGCTTCGCTGTATCGTAAAAATTTCTGTTGTCATCAAATCCGTTCAGAATTGCTGGTGTGATGTCCTGTCCACAGGTGGCACCTACCGTTTTTCCTATTCCGCATGATTTAGTTTCAAACCGTGTGTTTTCAAATGCTTCCGTGCATCTGCTTTCCTGTTCCGAGAAGCGCGGTTTCGTGAAGCCATTTCTGTCAACGGTCAAATTCTTTGCGGATTTCACTTGTCTTGATTCACGCTCCCAAATATAGGCTCTGCCGGTCAGCATTCTTCCTATATAGCGGTATTTGGGGCAAAACGCTGCGTACATACGTACACGGCGCGGCGGGCAAAATCAATCCCGCCATCCTTCCGGTACGTACGTACGCTCTGAAACATCGGAAAACCCGTTTATATTGGGTCTGGCAACCGCTTCTATTCCGAAGAAGCCCCATACCCGCCGACCGGCGGCGTTGGTGATCTTGTTGCAATATTCCAGATTGTACTTGCTTTGGTTCGCAATCACACTGTCGCTGAAGCTGCGGCGTTTCAGCGGCGTTAGGTTGTTTTCCTCACACCACATCCGGTAAATCTCGTACAAATCTTTAGAGCTGATGGTACAGTCTGCTTTCAGCCGGATATAGCCCTCAGATTCCAGAAAATCAAAGACATTGTTGTTATCCCGCTTGACCGCCTCACGGTTATCCCGCGTGCGCTGGCTTTCCGTGAACTTGAAGTTGTTGGCTACAAGCCTCTGCAAGCCCTCAAATGCCCAAAGGAAAATACCATCGGTCTCTGCTTTCATTTTCTCCGCAAGGTCGGGATCATCTATCCGTCCCACAGGCTTTTCCCTGGTGGTCAGTACAAGCTGGCGGCGGTAAAATCCGTCGCTTCGGTCATATAGCGCTTGCAGATCGCCATTGGAGAACGCCAGCAGCCGGGCAAACATCCAGCCCTGATAGCTCTGCTTACCCTTGCGCTCCAAATCCATTTTTCCTTGGGCGGTCACGATGGACTTGACATAGTTGGTCTGCCGCAGTGCTTCCATTCGCATATCGTCATCCACACACAACAGAATGTGTTCCAGATCCGCGCGGGCAAACCGGTTTTCAGAAATTTTACCGATGCTGCCGTCCTTCATGTTGCTGCCGAGAAGCGCACCCAGCACAGCGCCGATCTGCGATTTCCCTTCGCCGCCGTTTCCCTTAATCACCATCATGCGCTGCCCTTTGTTGCTGAGAATCAGACAATAACCGATGAACTCCTGCAAGGTGGGGATGTCCTCCGCATACAGCAATCCATCCAAAAAGGATAGCCAGAGGGCAGGTACTGGGGCATCCGGACGGTACACCACCGGAAGTCTGCTGCGTACAATATCAGGTTTGCCCTCAGTAAAGCTGCCGTCCAGCGCCAACGTGCCGTTTGCCAGATGGATTTTGTCTGTCTCCGGCACGAAATCCTCTACATGAGCCGCCAGCTTCATCACTTCCAGAATGTTTGTGATTTTGCGGGGGATGTTGTTCACGGCGCAGCATTTCAGTTCTTCGTAGATCTCGCCACGAAGCGGCAGATCATCGGTCACTCTGCCGTCCGGCGTAAAGAAAGCACCGTTGGCAAAGATGATTTTCCGGCTGCTCAGAAATTCATCACAGAACAGCGCCTCATTGATATTTGTGCCATCAAACCAGATGGGCGCGTCTAAATTAGCCGATTTCCGTTTCGTCACGGGCATCCACCTCCTTTGCCGTCCGTTTCAGGCGTTCTTCCAGCCTGTCGATCATGCCATCTTTTTGAAGCATATCCACAGTTTTCACACGAGCCTCCAACTCTGCAAAGGTTAAAATATCTGTCAAATCCTCGATATAATCGAGCATCTGGCAGGCTTCCACGAAACGGTCATCTTCGTCCTCGCAAGCTTCATATCCTTCGTTTCCGCCTTGCGGCAGAAGCTCACTCATTCCGCTGCTCGTCCTCTCCCCATCGGAACCGCTTTGCTGGGTTCCGATGGGGGCCCCAAATTCCTCCGGTGTTTTGGGTGCGTACTGCACCTTCCAATGCTCCAAAAGATGCAGATAATCGCATAATACCCGCCGACAGTGCAGTTCCTCTCTCTGAAACCCTTTGCCAGCGGATATTGCGGTTTCCGCAGCGCTGCCGCAGACGGGGGCTTGTCCGGGTCGATCCCAAAGTCATACGCCAGCTTCTTCGCCACATCATAGCTGCTCAGGTTGAACAGCCTTGCCACAAGGTCGATCACGTCACCAGTTGCCCCGCAACCGAAGCAGTAGAAGTAACCCTCATTCAGCTTCATGCTGGGTGTACGGTCATTGTGGAAGGGACAGCAGACCATGTTGCCACGGTTTACTTCCAATCCGTAGTATTCGGCAGCCTCCTTCACGGAAACTGCCATCTTGATTTATGCAAATAAATCCATACCTGTTTCCTCCTATAAAATAATTGAACTTCGCCGTTCTACCCGATGCCGTTCCTGCCCGAGTCCTTACCCTGGCGTTGTCTCTTCCTTGGTACGCTGAATGCGATACTTCTCTGGAAAGCATATCCTCATCGGACGGTCATGAAATTTTCAAGGTTCTGCGTGGTTTATGTCTAAATTTTAGTAAGAAAACAGGTCCTTTCCCGTATATCCAAGAGGTAGGAAAAGTGGGGTAGAAGTTGAAATTTTCCACGCTTTGAGACACAAAATGAAAAAGCATGATATAATACAGGAAAATGGAAACGGAGGCTGCTGTATGCAAGTCAAGCTGACAATCGGAGAGCGGTTGAAAGATTTACGAGTAGAGCGAAAGCTGACCTTGGAGCAGCTTGCTGCCGAGGTGGGTATCTAGAAATCCGCACTTGGCAAATATGAAGCAGATAACGGCAAGGACATCAGCCCGTACAGCATTTTGTTGCTGGCGGACTATTACGGTGTTTCCTGCGACTATCTGATGGGGAGGACGGAAACAAAAAATCACCCAAACACAGCTCTGCATGAGCTGCATTTGGGTGATGCTTCGATTGATATATTAAGAACAGGCAAGTTCAACCACCGGCTGCTGTCGGAGCTGATTTGCCACAGGGATTTCCAGCGTTTCATGCTGGATGCGGAAATTTACGTTGACCGGATCGCAGATATGCGGATCAAGGATATGAATACGGTTCTGGAAGCTACCCGCCAGATAGTTCTGATTGAGCATGGCGAGGAAGCTAACGATTTGTACCTCCATACTCTGAAAGCGGCGCAGATACAAGAGGAAGAATATTTCGGGCATCTCGTTGCGGACGATCTGAGCAGCATCCTGCGGGACATCCGGGAGGAACACAGGACAGATGCTCTGACCGCGGACGATGACCTGTCCGCTGTCGCTGTGCAGAAGCAGTTGATGGAGGCCGTACATTTTGAGGGCAGCTCCGAGGAAAAGAAAATCCGCGCGTACCTTGCAACACTTGGAATTGATTACGACACGCTCACGAAAGAAGAGTTTGTTTCTCTGATTGGAATCCTCAAGAAGTCCAAGCACATGAAAAGTCCCATCAGCCAGCGAGGAAAAACGACCATGACCCACGGCAAGGGAAAACGAAAGAAACGCTGAAACAAAGGCAACGCTGCGGCGGGATGAGGGCTGTATATACCTTCACTTCCTTTTCCAGCCAGTCGGATTTTGCATCTCAAAAATCCTGCATTTGCGCCGTAACCCACGTCACAAAATCCGCCTGTCCTACTGACGCAGAAAAGTGTCTGCCTACCACTATCTGCCCTCATAGCAGATGGTGAAGCCAGCCCCTTTCCCGCGTCAGCCGGAAGCAAAGGTATAACACCCTAGACTTTGCAGAGCAAAATCGTGTGCCAACAGGGATGCTGCGCGCCCCTATTGGAAACCCTGCGTCAAAGGGGATTTTCCCCTCTGAACTCCCCATATTTTCTTCGCAGACGGGTACCCAAACTGTAAAAACGCAGTTTGGAACACCTGCTCAGAAAATGCAAAAGGAAGTCCGTACCGATGAGTGGCGGACTTCCTTTTTTGCTGACAATCTGAAATCGTTACGATACAGCTTTCGATTGTCAGCGCCTGCGAGGGGACATGATGCGTAGCAGACGACAGTCAAATTCCAATTTTATCATTAATGCAAAAATGAGAAAATTGATATTGACAGCGATGTAATTCAAGGATATACTATAATTGCATCATTCGATAAGATTTGATGAAATTGAAATTCAAATGAGGGCAGTGCATGAGAGCATTCGACTTCAAAACAGAATACAACAAATTGCTGACGCCAGAGGTCGTGGCCTACCTGACGCAGATTCACGAATACAAGGGACAGCAAAATCTCTTTATCGAGGCCAAAGCGGATGCGTTGTCTGAACTTCTGGAAGTTGCGAAAATTCAGAGCACAGAGGCATCTAACCGCATCGAGGGAATTATCACCACGGATGACCGCCTGAAAAAGATCGTCCGCGAAAAGACCATGCCCCAGAGCCGCAGCGAAAAAGAGATCGCCGGATACCGTGACGTGCTGGCGACTATCCACGAGAGCCACGACTATATCCCGCCAAAGCCGACGGTCATTTTGCAGCTGCATCGGGACCTGTACAAGTTCAGCGGCAAGTCCATCGGCGGCTACTTCAAAAATTCGGATAACGTGATTGCCGAAGAACTGCCGGACGGTCAGCAGATTACCCGCTTTCAACCGATCCCTGCATGGGAAACGCCGGAGGCCATCAACGCACTGTGCGACGCGTTTCAGACGGCCATGCAAGACACCGACCTTGACCCGCTGCTGCTGATTCCCATCTTCATTCTGGATTTTCTCTGCATCCACCCCTTCAATGACGGGAATGGCCGCATGAGCAGGCTCCTGACGCTGCTGCTCCTGTACCGCTCCGGCTATATCGTGGGCAAGTATATCAGCATTGAGAAATTGATTTCCGACACCAAGGAAACATATTACGAAGCTTTGCAGCAGAGCTCATACAACTGGCATGAGGGAACCAACGACTATGCCCCCTTTGTCACCTATATGCTGGGTGTTCTGGTGGCGGCGTACCGGGATTTCGAGAGCCGGATCGAGCTGCTGACCACCAAGGGCCTGTCCAAGCCCGACCGTGTGCGGGAGATCATCAAGAACCACCTCGGCAAGATCACCAAGAGTGAAATCATGGCCAAATGCCCGGATATTAGCCAGATCACCGTCCAGCGCGCACTGGCGGATTTGATAAAGTCTGGAGAAATCTTGAAAATCGGCGGCGGACGCTACACTTCTTATACTTGGAACAGGGAGAGAGAATAAATGATTACAGGTGAACTGAAAAACAAAATCGACAGCCTCTGGGATATTTTTGCGGCGGGCGGACTGGTGAACCCGCTGGATGTTATTGAGCAGATCACCTATCTGATGTTCATCCATGATCTGGATGACACCGACAATCTCCGGGCCAAGGAAGCTGCCATGCTGGGGCTGCCGTATCAGAGCATTTTTGCAGATGAGGTGCAGGTCGGTGACCGTACCATCGATGGCCAGCAGCTTAAGTGGAGTGTATTCCACGATTTCCCCGCCGGAAAGATGTACAGCGTGATGCAGGAGTGGGTGTTTCCGTTCATCAAAAATCTCCACGGAGATAAGAACAGCGCCTATTCCAAGTACATGGACGATGCCATTTTCAAGCTGCCCACGCCGCTTCTGCTGTCCAAAGTAGTGGATGCGCTGGACGAGATTTATCGCCTGATGAACGAATCTCAGGCGGTGGATGTGCGGGGCGATACCTATGAATATCTGCTGAGCAAAATTGCCCAGTCAGGCCTCAACGGCCAGTTCCGTACCCCGCGCCATATTATCCGCATGATGGTGGAATTGATGGACCCAAAAGCGGACGATGTGATCTGTGACCCGGCCTGCGGCACTTCCGGCTTCCTTGTTTCTGCGGGTGAATACCTGAAGGAGCACCGCAAAGAAGAAATCTTCTTCAACCGCCAGAAGAAGGATCACTATATGAACCACATGTTTTTCGGCTACGACATGGACAGAACCATGCTCCGCATCGGCGCGATGAACATGATGACCCACGGCATTGACAATCCCTTTATCGAATACCGGGACAGCTTGTCCGATCAGAACCCGGACAAGGAAAAGTATTCTCTGATTCTTGCCAATCCACCGTTCAAGGGCAGTCTGGATGCCGACACCGTTTCGGCAGATCTGCTGAAAGTCTGCAAGACCAAGAAAACAGAACTGCTGTTTTTGGCTCTGTTCCTGCGGATGCTCCGCATCGGCGGGCGCTGCGCCTGCATCGTCCCAGACGGTGTGCTATTCGGTTCCTCCACCGCGCACAAGGCTATCCGAAAGGAATTGGTGGACGGTAACCGGCTGGAGGCCGTGATCTCCATGCCCTCCGGCGTGTTCAAGCCCTACGCAGGCGTGTCCACCGCCGTGCTCATCTTCACCAAGACCGGCCACGGCGGCACGGACAACGTGTGGTTCTATGATATGACCGCCGACGGCTTCTCGCTGGACGATAAGCGCAGCCCGGTGGCCGACAATGACATCCCCGACACCATTGCCCGCTTCCGCAAGCTGGAAGCAGAAAAAGACCGCCAGCGCACAGAGAAGTCTTTCCTCGTGTCCAAGGCGGAGATCGTAGAAAATGGCTATGACCTGTCCATCAACAAATACAAGAAAACCGAGTATAAGTCCGTGGAGTACCCGCCGACCAGCGAGATTATGGCCCAGCTGCGGAAACTGGAGAAGGAAATTGGCACAGCGATGGATGAGTTGGAGGGGATGCTGGAAGGAGACAGAACATGACAGAGAATGATAAGCTGCAAATGTTTGAAGATCAAATGATCCGCACTGCATGGGATGAGACTAAGGAAGAATGGTACTTTTCAATTGTAGATGTTGTCAAAGCCCTGACAGAACAATCGACACCAAGAGGTGCAAGCAATTATTGGGCAAAACTAAAAGAAAGACTAAAGTCAGAAGGGGCATCAGAACTGCTGACAAATTGTCAGCAGTTGAAATTGAAGGCGGCTGACGGCAAGCGCCGTCTGACTGATGTAGCCACCACGGAGCAGCTTCTTCGCATCATCCAATCCATTCCTTCCAAGAAAGCAGAACCATTTAAGCTGTGGCTGGCTATGGTCGGTCGTGAGCGCATTGAGGAAATCATCGATCCAGAGCTGACCATCGAGCGCGCGCTGGATACCTACGCAAAGAAAGGTTATTCTCCCGAATGGATTAACCAGCGGCTGCAGACCATTCGCGCCCGCAAGGAATTGACAGATGCATGGGATGCCCACGGTGTCAAAAAGGGAACGGAATATGGGATTTTGACCGATGAGGTCACAAAGGCGTGGTCTGGTATGACGACCCGGCAGTATAAAAACTACAAGGGCCTGAAAAAAGAAAATCTGCGGGATAACATGAGCACGCTGGAGCTGGCGCTGAACATGCTGGCCGAGGCCACCACGACGGAACTTACCAACGCGCAGAATCCACACGGATTGGAGGAGAACCGTGCCGTTGCCAAACAGGGTGGTAAAGTTGCAGGAAACGCCCGGAAGGAGATCGAATCCCAAACCGGGCGGTCTGTTGTTACTTCCGGAAATGCGCAGACGATGCTGCTTGGAAATGCAGTGGTCGGAATGATTGAGAGCGTTACCGAAGAAAATGAGAAGGAATGACAATTCGGATTTGTGGGGATGAAGTGATGACTTTTGATGATGTTCTTATAATTAAAAATGGGAAAAACCAGAGAGCGGTTGAGAATCCTGACGGAAAATATCCCATCTATGGTAGTGGTGGAATTATGGGGTATGCTGACGATTACATTTGTGAAGCAGATACTGTAATTGTTGGGAGAAAAGGAAGCATAAATAACCCGATTTTTGTTGAAGAACCTTTCTGGAATGTGGATACAGCTTTCGGGCTAGTAGCAAAACGAGAAGTGCTACTTCCTAGATATTTATATTATTTCTGCCGAAACTATGATTTTGAACGGTTGAATAAAGCTGTTACAATTCCAAGTCTCACCAAATCAGACCTGCTTAAAATTGAAATAACTCTTCCCTCGTTAGAAATTCAAGAGAAGATAGTCAACAAACTACTAAAAATAGAAGAGGTTATTCAGGCTCGTCAGCAGCAACTTCAAAAGATGGACGAGCTTGTCAAAGCCCGATTTGTCGAACTGTTTGGTGATCCGGTACTGAACCAACACGGATGGCGAAAAGTAGCACTAGAAGTAAACGCTACCCTACTGAACGGCAGAGCATACAAGCAGGACGAGCTGCTGGACAGCGGCAAATATCCTGTGTTGCGTGTCGGTAATTTCTTTTCCAATCGCGGATGGTACTATTCCGATTTAGAACTCGATGATGATAAGTATTGCGATAATGGCGATTTGCTTTATGCTTGGTCAGCATCATTCGGCCCACAGATATGGAATGGCGGTAAGGTAATTTACCACTACCACATATGGAAAGTTCTTGTTGGCGAAGCATACAACAGACAATTTCTTTGCAAGTTGCTCGAATATGCAACGGAGTCGCTAATGGGAGATACCCACGGCATAGCAATGATGCACCTTACCAAAAGCGGTATGGAAAAAACAGAGTTTATAGTACCGCCCATCGAACGGCAGGAGCGGTTTGCAGCCTTCGTCGAACAGACCGACAAATCAAAAGTTGCCGTACAGAAGGCGTTGGACGAAGCACAACTATTGTTCGACAGTTTGATGCAGAAATATTTTGGGTGAACATGAAGCACGATTTAGAAAAAAATTATTTTGAATATTTGGCAAAACTCGTTTTGGAAGCTACCATGCCAGACACATATCAAAACATACAACTTCAAGACAAGCCTGACTTACTCACCGGGAACAATGAGGGCATTGAGGTGACGAGATTATTCTTCAAAAATGCTGGAGAATCAGCTGGCTTCTTCAATAAAATTAAAGAGAAAAATATCAGTGAACTAGACCCGAAATCAGTAGATTGCTTTGAAAAACTTGGAAATAAGTTGATATGTCATAAAGGAATAGTTGCTGCATATATGCCCGAAGCCGTTTGGGTATATCCCGAGTTGCTGCAAAGAGCTTATAGAGAAAAGCTATTAAAATTACAACATTACAAGCCCTGTGCAGCGAATAGTTTATTTGTTTTCTCATTGTTCGACTACTATGAGAAACGGGACATAAAGGAGTTTGCTATATGGGCAGAACAGGAATCTTTGCAATACATCAGAAAATTCTCAACAGTATTCGTTTTTGAGTATACCGCCCTATACATCTGTGACGTGAAATCAGCCTGCGCTAAAACTATCACTCTGGATCATGACACCGTCACATCTTGGTGTGCCAAGGCAAAAGAATTTGCAATGAGGTGATACCATGACCAACTTTGACACATTCCTCTCCACCCCACAATTTTCCTCCTTCGCCCCTGTTGCGGTCTCCGCCGAGCGTATTCTGCCCATCGACCCCTCCGCCTGTGTGCTGAACTGCCGCAGGGCGATGGAGTTTGCCGTGAAGTGGATGTACTCCGTGGACAAGGCGCTGGTCATGCCTTATCAGGACTCTCTGGTGAGCCTCATGAATACCGAAGACTTCCGGGACATTGTGGGCGCAGACATCTGGCGGCGGATGGATTTTATTCGCCGCACGGGCAACAACGCCGCCCACACCGGTAAAAAGATTACCGAGGAGCAGGCGGCGCTATGTCTGGAAAACCTCTATGTATTCTTGGACTTCGTGGCCTATTGCTATGGTGAGAACTACACAGAGGGGCATTTTGACCGTGCGCTGCTGACGGAGAAAAGTGAAGCTTCCGCCGCACCGGTGCAGGAAGCGCCGGGGGTGGATCTCGCTGCACTGATGGCGGAGAACGCTGCGCTGAAGGACGAACTCACCGCCCGCCGAGCCGAGCAGCAGCAGACCTATGTGCCGAAGCCGCTGGATTTGTCCGAATACAAGACCCGGAAACTTTACATCGACACCATGCTCACAGATGCGGGCTGGACAGAGGGCAAGGACTGGCTGAATGAGGTGGAGCTGCCCGGTATGCCAAACAAGTCCGAGGTCGGCTATGCAGACTATGTGCTCTACGGCGATGATGGCCGCCCGCTGGCAGTAGTGGAGGCTAAGCGCACATGCGTGGATGTGGCCAAAGGCCGCCAGCAGGCAAAGCTCTATGCAGACCTGCTGGAAAAGAAGTATCACCGCCGCCCGGTCATCTTCCTGACCAATGGCTTTGAGACCCGCATTACGGACAATATCTATCCCGAACGCAAGTGTGCCGCTATCTACTCCAAGCGGGATCTGGAAAAACTGTTCAATCTCCAGACCATGCGGACAAGCCTGAAAAATGTCATGGTGGATCGGAAGATAGCCGGACGCTATTATCAGGAGGGCGCCATCAAAGCTGCCTGCGATGCCTTTGCACGCAACCGGCGCAAGGCGCTGCTGGTCATGGCCACCGGCTCCGGCAAGACGCGGACGGTCATTGCCTTGTGCGATGTGCTGCTTCAGCACGGCTGGGTGAAGAATATCCTGTTTCTTGCTGACCGCAACAGTCTGGTCACCCAGGCAAAGCGCAGCTTTGTGAATCTGTTGCCCGATCTCTCCGTTACTAACCTCTGCGAGGAGAAGGATAACTACACAGCGCACTGCGTATTTTCCACCTATCAGACCATGTACAACGTCATCGACAGTGTACAGGACGAGGAGGGCAAACTCTTCACCTGCGGGCATTTCGATCTGGTCATCTGCGACGAAGCTCACCGCTCCGTTTACAACAAATACAGGGATATTTTCAACTACTTTGATGCCCAGCTGGTGGGGCTGACAGCCACGCCGAAAGACGAAATTGACAAGAATACCTATGAGATTTTTGAGTTGGAAAATGGCGTGCCCACCTATGGCTATGAGCTGGCGCAGGCGGTCAAGGACGGGTATCTGGTGGATTTCCTGTCTGTAGAAACGAAACTGAAATTCATTGAACAGGGCATTGTCTACGATGAACTTTCCGACGCGGACAAGCGGGCTTACGAGGACACTTTTGAAGACGAGAATGGTGAACTTCCGGAGAGTATTGCATCGTCGGCGCTGAACGAGTGGATTTTCAATGAAGATACCATCCGGCAGGTGTTGAATACGCTGATGACCAATGGCCTGACCATCGACTATGGCAGCAAATTGGGCAAAACCATCATCTTTGCAAAGAACCACATCCACGCCGAGAAAATCCTTGAGGTGTTCAACAAGGAATATCCGTACTTGCCCGGTTTCACCAAAGTCATCGACAACTATATGACCTATGCGCAAAGCGCCATCGATGAGTTTTCTGATCCGAAAAAGCTGCCGCAGATTGCCATTTCTGTAGATATGCTGGACACCGGCATTGACGTGCCGGAGGTGCTGAATCTAGTGTTTTTCAAGAAGGTCATGAGCAAGGCGAAGTTCTGGCAGATGATCGGGCGAGGCACCCGTCTGTGCTCGAGGCTGCTGGACGGTAAGGATAAGGACAAGTTCTACATCTTTGACTTTTGCGGCAACTTTGAGTTCTTTCGCATGAACAAGGGACGGCCCACTGCCAATATGATTGCCTTACAAGGTGCGATCTTCCATCTGAAGGCCCAAATTGCCTTCAAATTACAGGACTTGGCGTATCAGACGACGGACTTGATTGCCTTCCGCAAGACGCTGGTAGAGGACATGGTGCACAAAGTGCAGGAACTGAACAAAGAGAACTTTGCAGTGCGCCAGCACCTGAAATATGTGGAGCTGTATGCAAATCCCGATAACTATAACGCCATGACCTATGAGGACACCCTGCTCATGGGGCAGGAGTTGGCACCGCTCATCACGCCGGAGGAAGACGATGCTAAGGCGATGCGGTTCGATGCGCTGATATACGGCATTGAGCTTGCCTATCTCGTCGGAAAGAAATACGGCAAAGCCCGCAGCGACCTGTTTAAGAAGGTTTCCGCTGTTGCATCTGTGGCGAACATCCCGGAAATCATGGCGCAAGCCGAATTGATCGACAAAATTCTGCATACGGACTATGTAGAGAATGCCGGAATCAACGAATTTGAGCATATCCGGGAAAATCTGCGAGACCTTATGAAGTATATCCCGCAAACCAGCGTGCGCTATGATACGAATTTTGATGATGAGATTCTCTCTGTAGACTGGAATGAATCAGATTTGGAAAATGATGACCTTAAGAACTACAAGGCTAAAGCAGAATTCTATGTGCGGCAGCACATGGACAATGTGGTGATTGCCAAGCTCAAAAGCAATGTCCCCCTGACCGCGGAAGATGTACAGGCACTGGAGAAAATTCTTTGGAGTGAAGTCGGCACCAAGCAGGACTATGAGGCCGAGTATGGGCAAAAGCCGCTGGGCGAGTTCGTGCGAGAAATCGTCGGGGTTGATATGAATGCAGCAAAAGAAGCCTTTGCTCAGTACTTGAATGATGCCAGCCTCGATAGCCGACAGATTTATTTCGTAAATCAGATTGTGGAGTACATCGTCCACAATGGCATGATGAAGGATTTGTCCGTTTTGCAGGAAGCGCCCTTCACCGATCACGGCAGCATTGTGGAAGTTTTCACGGATTTGTCCGTGTGGTCTGGTATTCGACAGGCGATTGAGCGGGTCAATGCCAATGCGCTGGCGGCGTGAATGCGGTGGAAGATAGGGGGCTGAAAGAATGAATGCACAAGAACGAGAAGCGTTCTGGAAAAATTTATGCGCATTACCCGGACTTGACCTATCACAGGATGCAAAACAACTGATGGCAGCGATACGGTTTCCGAAACTTTTATTTCGCTATCGTCCCGTCAATCTTAATAGCTTGGAAGCACTTCGTACAAATAGGCTCTATTTTTCTTCGGCAAACTATTATGACGATCCCTTTGATACATTTTTACATATTGATATTGACTCTATTCACCAAGAATTTATGACGGCATTTCAAACTCGTGAAAGCACAGAAGCAGTCACAGAAGGTGTCAAGGACATTCTTGGCGGCATGCTGACTGAAGAGCAGAAAGCCTTTTTTACAGCTGACAATGTGACAAAGATGCTTTCAAATGGACTCGTCGAAAATTTTCTTAGTTCTGCGCTTGCATTGCGAGATGAGATAAAGAAAGACACTTGGTCGATTTGCTTTTCCGAGAATGGTTTTAATGAGGTTCTCTGGCTAAAATACGCAGACCAACACAGAGGCTTTGTTCAGATTTATGATCTTGAAAAGAAAGAAAACTATTTATGCGGGAAACAGGAAAAATGTCAAAACTGTGGAATCAAAAATTTCGGCACACCGTTATATCCCATCTACTATTCGAACGCTCCGTATAATGCTACTAATTTCGCAAAACTTGTAATGCTGAACAAGATCAGCGAAATTTCTGATACGACAATTCCCAAATATCTGTATGATAGCGTGGGGAATGGTACATGGGAAAGAGAAAGAACAACGCTGATCAAGAGGAAATGCCATGAATACGATGAAGAATGGCGTATGATAACTGCTTGCCCAATGAAGCCGCCAGTTATGATGGAATGGATTCCAAGCGGGATTATCCTGGGTTTAAGAATGGGAGTAAAGGAAGAAAATCTTGTTGTCAGCATGGCAAGAGAAGCTGGAATCAAAAATATTTATAAATCGATCATTGATTCAAAAAACAGGCTAAATGCCGTACCAGTGACACTTAAGTAGTGCAAAGGCGCGTATAACAATTACCCTTACTAACCTTATTGACACAGAGAAAATCGCCCGAATCCGTTGCGCTGCAATAGATTCGGGCGATTCGTTTCCATGATTCATCCCTCTCGGATACCTACGGTCTACGCTCCCGCTTTCGTCATTATGTACTAACTCCACCCGTTCCGTTTCGCCAGATCGTCCATTGCAAAGCAAAACCTTTCCCACCGTGTCAATGTTATCTGTGACGGGTCGCCCTCCCGTATACGCAGCGTCCTCCGTATCTCTTTGGGTATAACTACCC
>OLXB01000683.1_pt1 | contig 15088 bp, 24 predicted proteins | sample 1673681 | NCBI WGS metagenome assembly OLXB01 (sample SAMEA103958121, study PRJEB25191) | human gut metagenome
GTAGGCACTGTGAGAAAATTGTATAGCGCAAAAGTTCGGACATTCTTCTGCGGGCATCCGTCCGCAGTGCGTGGGGACGATGTCGATGGACATATACACATGATTCGCACAACAGAGTGCGACATCCCGATGCAAGAATTCGGAAAAACCGTATTTCTGTCGCGCGCCGAAGCCGAGCGGGCGATGCAGGAAATGGAGGGCAAGCCATGACCAGAAAACGCGCAAGAAAGATCCTCATGTCCATCGGCACGAGCAGAAACCATGCAAACTGGGGGCTGGCGGCAAAGCCGCGCTGGAAGACAAATGCCGGTGTGGTAGAGGATACGCTGACGATCACCCTGTACGCGAAGCTGCTGCGGAAGAAAATGAACGATGGCAAAATAACGGAGGAATCCGCAATCCGGGCGGGAGCAATGGCAGCGAGTGAGCTTTGGCTAAAGGAGGTAAACCATGCCTGACGAATACATCAGCCGCGAGGCGGCGCTGAAAGACTTTGAGGAAAACAACGCAAGGAACCCGTACTGGACACCTCAGCGTGTGAAAACGCTCCTGCTGCGTCAGCCCGCCGCCGACGTTGCGGAGGTGGTGCATGGAACGCCGGTGACGGAAGTGCGCACGAGGACGATTGTGGGATACCATGAGGAGATCGGAGTTTTAGCGGGAGACCGCTCTACACTTTACCGCAGGAATATGGTGCATGCGGACATCCTGTATGACCACTGCCCAATATGCGGCGCAACGCTGTGCTCACGGTGGCATAATTTCTGCGGGAAATGCGGCGCGAAGATGGATGGTGCAGCCGAATGAGCGGACTGCGGTTTGCACGCGGCAGTGCGAAAGGAGGACAACAAATGCGATTGACCGACGCTGATGCGATTATCAAAGAACAGCGAGAAATCATGGAGAAAATGTACTGCTCGACAATCCCAGAATTGAAGAAACACATGAGCATAGATGATGATTTGTCCGTCTATATCCACTGCATGGAACTGTTCTCCCGTGCAAAGCAGTTTTATCACGGGTTACGGGGTATCTTGGAAAATGCTCCAACGGTGGATGCTGTCGTGGTAACGCGCTGCAAAAACTGTAAAGATTTCCGTCAGAACAACGAGAATGACCCATACTGCGCGAACAAGCGCGGCCTAGATGATCCAGTGCCAGACGGGTTCTGCAACTACGGGAAGCCAAAGGAGGAACGTGAAAATGGGCGTAACGATTAAATGCAATGTGAGACTGAATGATAAAGGACAACCTTGGTTCTGCCCAAGGACGTTGGATACCGCATACCATCCGGTTGGCGGCTGCGTCCTCGACGTCGATATTTGCCAGAGATGCAAGGATAAGTTCTGGGGTCAGGAGGTGGCCTGATGGGCACAATTCTGGCGATTGACCCCGGCAATATTCAATCGGGCTATGTAATCGTAGAGCACGACGGCGAAGAGATCCGCCGCGTGCTGGATGCCGGGAAGATCGAGAACCGCAAAATGCTGCAGCTGCTGGAGCAGAAACTTCGGTGGAACTGTCAGCAAGTTGTAATCGAAATGATAGCCGGTATGGGCATGACAGTCGGGCAGGAAGTGTTCGACACCTGTGTCTGGATCGGCCGGTTCTGGCAAATCGTGCTGTGGGAAACAGGCTATGAGCCGACGCGGATATTCCGCCGGGAAGAAAAGCTTGATCTGTGCGGATCGCTATCTGCCAAAGATGCAAACATCCGTCAAGCCCTCGTCGACCGCTACGCGCCCGGCCAGCCGAACTACGGCAAGGGAACAAAGAAGAACCCCGGTTTCTTCTACGGTTTCTCGGCAGACATGTGGGCAGCTATGGCCGTTGCAACCACATATTTTGATAAGTACATCAAGGGGGTAAAGCTGTAATGGCAAATATCACGGCGACCTGCCCGGTTTGCGGGAAGGTGTTTACCAGACCCTGCAAGCCGCGCGCGGATGGCCGGTATCTCTGCAGCCGGGCGTGTGCCGGGGCATGGCGCAAGCTGCATCCGATCTGCACGGGCAAGCGGCGCGATCGCGCATGGGATGAGGTACGGATCCAGATCACAGCGATCATCCCGGTCTATCCCGCCATGCGTCCGCGCATGGGCGAAGTGTACGATGCGGAAAAATATGAATACGTCAGCAGCATGCCCGGCTATGTTGTGCGCGTCGGAGACAAGCGGGTCTGTGTGAGGGTGGACGAATGCAGGGAGATTTAAGAATCAGCCCATATTCCGCTCCGTGCGGCGACTGCCCCGAGAAAGGCTGCGGGGCAAAGCATGCCACGTGCGAGGCATACATAGCGTATCGCAAGGCTGCGGACGAGTACAACAAAAGCAAGGTAGAGCGCATAGAGCGCGGGATGGAAACAATCGGCAAGTCCGCCAGAGCGCGGAAATACGAACGGGCAAAACGCGAAGGGAGGGTACACTATTGATAGAACAGATTAAGGGCGCGAAGTACGACGAGGGCAAGCCTCGCCCGTCGCTCGTGCCGGTGGCGGCTATCGAGGCGATCATGCAGGTGCGTGAGTTTGGCAAGGCAAAATACGCCGACGCGGAAGACTGGCGCAAGGTACCGCGTGAGAAGTGGCTGGACGCCCTTCTGCGCCACGTTCTGCATATCTGGGATAATCCGCTGGCGCTCGACTATGAGAGCGGCTTACCGGCTCTGTGGCATGTTATAACTAACGGCTCGTTCCTGTGTGAGGCGTACAAAGCTGAGCTTCTAAAAGCGCAGATAGAATGGACTCAAAAAAAAGTGGATCGATTGAAAGCGGACTATAAGCAGGATGCTAACGATGATCTCGATGGTTACCGGAGTACGCCGAGTCTAGTTTGCACAGAGGAACTCTGTGATTGCTTCTCGATGCGATGCAAAAACAACTGCGCGAGAGACATGGATGTTCGGGACTGCAAGCAGGTAGAGCCGGACGGGCCGGAGGAGGAACCATGAGCAAGCCGCGTGATCCGTGGTGGCCATATGCGAAGAATATAATTCGCAACTTTAAGAGCGGCGGCCCCATATCAGATGCTGAGCGTGCCGCCGTTGAGGCTGCGGTAGAAGAAACAAAGCAGCGGATCGACGGTGAGGAGCGGATACGGCTCATCGATCTTGTCCTCTGGAAGCGGACGCACACGCTGCAGGGGGCCGCGCTAGCGTGCTACGTCTCGGAGCGTACTGCGCAGGAGTGGCACAGGCAATTTATTCGCCTTGTGGGGCAAAAAAGAGGGCTTTTATGAAAAAGTCTGCGCCCCAGAGCCAAATTTAACATTTACTATAAGGGCGTAGAGACCAACTCTACGCCCTTTTTCATCGGCACCGCAGCGTTCTGCGGAAACCTCCTCCTCCTGTTCTCGTGTTCTCCGGTGTGAATAAATATATTTATTCACACACGGAGACACGAGAACGAAAGAATGAGGTTGCTGGCCGGTGAGCGGACATGATGGGGAGGACAACATGGAGGTAAAAAACAGAAAGCTTTCCAGCATTACTGCATACGGGAAAAATGCGAAGAAGCATGACAAAACGCAAATCAACAACGTTGCGGAGAGCATCAAGCAGTACGGTTTTGTGCAGCCGATTGTGATTGACCGTGACGGCGTGATTGTAATCGGACACTGTCGCGCTATGGCGGCGAAGAAGCTGGGAATGGAAGAAGTGCCGTGCGTCTGCGTGGATGATCTCACGCCGGAACAGGTGAACGCCCTGCGGCTGGTGGATAACAAAAGCAACGAGAGTGACTGGGACTTTGACCTGCTGGCTGACGAACTGCCTGGTCTCGACCTGTCAGCGTTTGACTTTGACTGGGGCCTGCGCGACGAGCTGGACACATCCGTTGTGGAGGATAACTATGATCCGGTTCTTCCTGCGGAGCCGAAGAGCAGACTTGGCGACGTGTATCAGCTTGGAGACCATCGCCTTATGTGCGGAGATAGCACGTCTTTGACAGACGTACAGAAGCTCGTAGGGGGGCACAAATGGATTTGCTGCTCACCGACCCTCCGTACAATGTGGACTATCAGGGTACCGCCGGGAAGATTAAGAACGACAATATGGAGGATACGGCATTTAGACGGTTCCTGACGGATGCCTTCTCCAATGCGGCGATGGTCATGAAACCAGGTGCGCCATTCTACATTTGGCACGCCGATAGCGAAGGGTATAACTTCCGTGGGGCGTGCAGAGACGCAATGCTCCGAGTAAGGCAGTGCTTGATTTGGGTAAAAAACAGCATGGTCATGGGGCGGCAGGATTACCAATGGAAGCATGAACCTTGTCTCTATGGCGAGAGCGAGATTGAAGAGAACGAGCACGAGCCGTGCTTGTATGGATGGACGGAAGGCCATAAGCATTACTTCTTCAAAAACCGAAGACAGACCACTGTTCTCAATTTTGATAAGCCGGTGAGATCGGCAGAGCATCCAACCATGAAGCCGATTAAGCTATTCGACTACCAGATGCAGTGTTCCAGCAAGCCGGGAGAGAATGTGCTTGACCTGTTTGCTGGTTCTGGCACAACGATCATGGCGGCGGAGCAGAATGGCAGACGCGCTTTCTGCATGGAGTACGATCCGAAGTATGCCGATGTAATTGTTGACCGTTGGGAGAAGTTTACGGGGAAGAAAGCGGTGTTGCTGAATGACGATTGAAGAAGCACGGGCGATTATAGCCAAAACCAGCAGCCCGTATTTGAAGCGGGACATGGAGAAGTTTATCAAACGCCAGCAGAGAAAGGAGGGCGCGTATGGCAAGGCCAAGAAAGGAAATAGATCAGAAGCAGTTCGAGAACCTCTGCGGCCTGCAATGCACGCTTGAGGAAATCTGTGGTTGGTTTGACGTGACTGATAAAACACTGGATAGTTGGTGTAAACGCACCTATCATGCCAGTTTTTCCGAGGTATTTAAGCAAAAGCGAGGAGCGGGGAAAATTTCACTGCGCCGGAGCCAGTGGCAGCTTGCGGCGAAGAACGCGAGCATGGCTATTTGGCTGGGGAAACAATATCTTGGCCAGCGTGACGTTGTCGAGCTGGGTTTGCCGACTGATAACGCGCAGGAGGACGCGTTGAGCGTAAGCCTGCGCGAAATGGCGGAAGGGCTGGAAAGCGATGATTAGTTCAAAGCAGCGGAAAATCATTGCTTTCCCCTATTCCAAGTATGACGCGCTGATCTGCGACGGCGCTGTGCGTTCCGGTAAGACCTCAATCATGATGTGGGCGTTCGTCCGCTGGGCGATGGAGAATTTCAGCGGGCAGCGCTTTGGCGTGTGTGGCCGCACAGTGGATAGCTGCACAAAGAACATTATCGTGCCGTTTACGGCGATGAGCCTTGCGAAGGAGCGATATATCATCCGCTGGCGGCGCGGTGACAAGGTGATGGAAGTGCGGCGCGGAGCCGTGACGAATTACTTTGAAGTGTTCGGCGGTAAGGACGAGGCAAGCTATACACTGATCCAAGGCCGGACGCTGGCGGGTGTGCTGCTGGACGAGGTGGTGCTGATGCCACGATCGTTTGTGGAGCAGGCACTTGCACGTTGCTCTGTGGACGGTGCAAAGCTGTGGTTCTCTTGCAACCCCGGAAGCCCGCACCACTGGTTCTATCAGGAATGGATAAAGCGGCATAGAGAGCGGAACACTCTTTACCTACATTTCGAGATGAAGGATAACCCCGGATTGAGCGAAAGGACGCTTGAGCGCTATGAAAACATGTACGCCGGGATATTCTACGACCGCTATGTTCGAGGACTGTGGGTAGCTGCGGAGGGTATTGTTTACAAGGACTTTGCCAACGACACAGAAAAGTATCTGATTGATGATCCTATAAAATGGGCGGAAGAAAACGATACAAAGTTCTCTGTTATTTCCATTGGCGTCGACTTCGGTGGAACGAAGTCTGCAACGAAATTTCAAGCTACCGGGATCACAAAAGATTTCCGGGTTGTGGCGTTGGAAGAAGAATACATCAAAAACGAAGAGATTGACCCAGATGCGTTAAACCGGCGTTTTGCTACGTTCTGTCAACTGATAACGTCAAAGTATGGTTACAGCCAGACGCGAGCAGATAGCGCGGAAACGGTGCTTATACGAGGTTTAGACCACACGGCGCAAAAACTCCGGCTGGGCACCCAAGTCAAGAACGCGCTGAAAATGCAGATCACGGACAGAATCAGGCTTGTTGTGCTTCTGATGAAGCAAGGCAGGCTCAAGGTTTCGCGGAACTGCCCACATTTGATCGATGCGTTTCAATCAGCAATTTATGACCCGGATAAGTTCGAGGACGAGCGTCTTGACGATGGGACATCCGATATTGATAGCCTCGATGCGTTTGAGTACAGTATAGAGCCTTATTACAAAGACCTGGAACGCGCCGGGCATATGATAGGACGGTGAAAGAGTGAACATACGCAGAGCATTAAAGGAACTGGGCTTCGATACAGTTGGCATTGACTTCTACAAGCTGATCGGCGTGTGGGGAGACTGGTACAAAGGAAATGTCGAGGACTTCCACAGTTACACGGTATGGAATGGCATTGAAGAATTGGAATGTCACAGATATTCCGTAAGCATGGCGAAAAAGGTCTGCGAGGACTGGGCAAACCTTCTGATGAACGAGCGGGTAAACATCACGCTCGAGGGGAAGAAGGAGCAGGAGTTCGTAGACACGATTCTCTCGGAAAACAACTGGGAGGTCAAGGCGAACGAATCGCAGGAGCGAAAAGCAGCGCTTGGCACCGTCGCGTATGTTCCGGTCATTGAGGGAATGTTCATCAATCCGGACACTTCCGAAATTGCTGATTCTGGGCGCATTCGTATCAACTATGTCAGCGCGCCGAACATTTATCCCCTGACATGGGACAATGGAATCATCAGGGAGTGCGCGTTCGCCTCCACAAAAAAGGTGGACGATACAGAGTACACATACATTCAAGTTCACAGGCTGAACGGCGGCGAGTACGACATCGAGAACCATCTGTATGATTCTGATGAAGTCCCGCTGATCAGTGTAAAGGGATTTGAAACAATCCCGCCTGTTGTACACACAGGGAGCGGCAAGCCTCAGTTTGTCATTGACAGGCTGAATATCGCGAACTCCGATGAAAATAACCCGCTTGGTGTGGCGGTGTTTGCATATGCCATCGACCAGCTTAAGAGCGTTGATATTACATATGACAGCTACGTGAATGAGTTTGTTCTTGGCAAAAAGCGCATTGTGGTGCAGCCGGAAGCAACAAAAACCATTGATGGCCGTCCTGTGTTTGACAAGCGTGAAACCGTGTATTATGTGCTGCCGGAAGATCGAGGCGGAGATGGAAGCATCTTGCAGCAGGTCGACATGACGCTTCGAACGGCGGAGTTTAACACCGGTATGCAGGATATGTTGAATATCCTGTCCAGCAAGTGCGGCTTCGGTGAAAATCATTACAAGTTCGATCAGGGAAGTATTGCTACAGCGACGCAGGTTATCAGTGAGAACAGCACCATGTTCCGAACGATCAAGAAGCATGAGATTTTGCTTGAACAGGCAATCACAGAGCTTTGCAGGACGCTACTCCGCATGGGGAACAGGTACATGGAAGCTGGTCTGAATGAGGAAGTACAGATTTCCGTAGACTTTGACGATTCAATCATTGAGGACAAGCAGACGGACTTCCTGCGCGACATGCAGCTTCTCAGCGCAGGCATTATGAACGATTGGGAGTTCCGCATGAAGTGGATGAACGAGGACGAGGCGACCGCAAAGGCGGCGCTACCGAAGATGCAGGACATGACGACCGAAGGGCAAGAGGAGGTAGAGTAATGGGAGACGAAAAAGTTCCTGCGGGAACGACATTTTGGGTAAACGCCGGTGACGCCGCTGCGCCAGAATGGAGAGTATTCGGAACAACAGCTGACGATGCTGACGATAAAGAATCAAACGGAACATGAGCCATTACCCATTTACGCCTGCCTTGCTCGACGCACTCCCCGAAGAACTTGCCGAACTCTTTCGTGGTCTGGAAGATACGCTGCTGGATGAAGTCTGCTCCCGGCTTAAAATTGCAGACCAGCTGAATGAGGTCACGGTGCAGGATATCCGGGCGCTTCGCTCGCATGGTATCGACACGAAGGAGATTGAAAAAGCAATCCGCAAGACCTCTGGAATCAGCGAGAAGAATCTCAAGGGGCTTTTCGACGATGTTATTGCCAGAAACCAGAAGTATTACACATCGGTTATCGACCTCGCAGGGCTGACACAGCCTGAAACGCTGGTGAGCGTAGAAGACACGTGGGCGGTTTACGAACAAACTCGGCAAACGTTGCGAAATATCACGCAGTCTATGGGCTTTCTGGTAAACAATGGGCGGACGAGGCTCCCGCCTGCGCGTGCATATCAGTGGGCGTTGGATTCAGCTGTCATGCAGATTCAAAGCGGTGCTATTAACTACAATCAAGCAATCAAGTCTGCGGTGCAGCAGCTTGCAGGTGGGTTGAAAGTCGTGAACTACGAAAGCGGACACGTTGACAACATCGACGTTGCTGTTCGGAGAGCTGTCATGACCGGCGTGAATCAGATCTGCGACCAGTACACGAACCAAAGCGCAGAGTACCTTGAGACGAGATACTTTGAAGTGTCTGCGCACTCTGGGGCGCGTGACAAGCCGGGTGCTTCGCCGTGGTCAAGCCACAAAGACTGGCAAGGGAAAGTCTATTACCAGAGTGAAGGCGGCGAACCTGACCCGCTGGGGCTTTACGATGACCTTGTGGAAACGACCGGTTACGGATATGTTGACGGTCTGACAGGCGCAAACTGTAGGCATCACAAATACCCGTTTGTTCCGGGAGTTTCGGAGCGAACTTACACAGACGAACAGCTTGAGCATATCGACGATGGTCTTGGCTGCACGTTTGACGGAAAGACTTACACAGCCTATGAAGCGACGCAGATGCAACGCCGAATAGAACGGCAAATCCGCGCGCAGAAGAAGCTTAGAAACGCATACAAAGAAGCTGGGCTTTCCGAAGACGCGACCGCCGCAAACATAAAGATTCGGCGGCTGAGCGCAGAATACAGCAGGTTCAGCAAGGCGGCGGGATTGCCGGAGCAACCAGAAAGAACAAAAGTTTTCTACAAATAATTTACAGGTAAAACCCGCGAAGTACTGCGGTTTTTATACAATCTATCGCCGCGATGAACTGCGGACAAAGGAAAGGAAGATAGAAATGGCATTGACCAGAAAATTACTGAAAGGAATGGGGCTCACCGATGAACAGGTGGACACCATCATTGAAGCACATACCGATACCGTAGACGGCTTGAAGGCTGATGTCAGCAAGTACAAGTCTGATGCGGAGAAACTGCCCGACGTTCAAAAACAGTTGGACGACCTCAAGGCGGCGGGCGATGGCGGATATAAGGAGAAGTACGAAAAGGAACACTCGGACTTCGAGGCTTATAAATCCGGAATCACAGCAAAGGAAAGCAAGGCGGCAAAGGAAAAGGCTGTTCGGGCTTACTTTGAAAGCAAAAATATCACAGGCGCAAATCTCGATCTTGCCATGCGCGGCTGCGGCGAGGAAATGACCGCCTTGGAGATGGACGGTGAGAAAATCAAGGACACAAAGAGCCTTGATGAACTTATCGAAGGAACTTACAAGGGGCTTGTCTCCAAACCTTCTGTCCGTGTGGACATGGGCGCACGTCTCAACGACGGCAGCAAGGCGATGACGAAAGACGAGATCATGCAAATCACTGACAGAGCGGAGCGGCGCGCCGCAATCGCCGCAAATATGGATTTGTTTAGAAAGGAAGAATAAAAATGGCTGTTGATCCTAAGCTGATTAAAAAAGCTGATCTTGCGCGAGTTCGCGAGATCGAATTTACCGAAATGTTCGGCTATTCCATCAAGAAGCTGATGGAGGCTCTTGGCGTTACCCGCAAAATCGCAAAGCAGGCTGGCACCGTGCTCAAGAGCTACAAGGCGACCGGCACGCTGGAAGATGGTGCCGTGGCGGAAGGTGAAACAATTCCCCTGAGCAAGTACAAAACGGAGCCCGTGAACTATCAGGAGATCACGCTCAAGAAGTGGAGAAAGGCAACGTCTGCGGAGGCTATCACTGACCGTGGCTACGATCAGGCGGTGGAAATGACCACAGACGAAATGCTAAAGGACGTGCAGAAGGGCATCCGGAAGGACTTTTTTACGTTCCTCGCCACCGGCACAGGAACGGCAACGGGCGCGACCTTCCAGGCTACCCTTGCGCAGGCGTGGGGGCAGTTGCAGGTTCTGTTCGAGGACGACGAGATCGGTGCGGTTTATTTCCTGAACCCTCTGGATGTGGCAGACTACCTCGCAACGGCGAACATTACCTTACAGACCGCTTTCGGAATGACCTACGTGGAGAACTTCCTCGGTCTTGGCACTGTAATCTTCAATTCCAGTGTTCCGAAGGGTAAGATCTATGCTACGGCGAAGGACAACATTGTTCTGTATTACATCCCCGTGAACGGCGCAGATCTTGGCGAAGTGTTTGACTTCACCACCGACGCAACCGGCTATATCGGCATCCATGAGGAGCCGGACTACACCAACATGACCGCCTCCGATACCGTTATCAACGGCATGGTGCTGTTTGCAGAGCGCATGGACGGCATCATAGTCGGCACGATCTCGGCGGGGGGTTAAATGAACTGTTGAGAGCGCCTGCCTCTGAACCGCCCACGTTTTCCGGCATGACGAAAGCGCAGCTTCTCGATTATGCTGAGGGAAACGGGGTGGAAGGGGTCAACAGTTCCATGAAAAAGGCTGAAATTTTGGCTATTCTGGAAGGGGTGGAGTGATGATCTACGCTGATTTTGAATACTACTGCGGCACTTACATGGGAACTGTAGACGCGGATAGTTTTTGCAGATTGGCGACACGCGCCAGTTCCTTCCTCGACTACTACACGCAAAACCGAGTAAAGGATTTTGCGGAGCTGGATGCTGTAAAAATGTGCTGCTGTGCCTTAGTCGACCAGTATATGCTGATCGACACGGCACAGGAGCTTGCCAGAAAGAATGTGTCCGCCGGGCTTGCATCTGACGAAGGAGAATTGCAGAGCGAGACTGTAGGCGGCTATTCCAGGACGCTTCGCAGCGGCGGTGATTCTTCCGTAGCTGCATTGAAAGCGGCTTCCGAGGCGAAGAACGCCCTTGCAAGCGTAGCACGTGAATATCTGGCCCATACCGGGCTTCTCTACAGAGGCAGGTGTTTTTCATGTACGCCCCACACACTGTAACCATCTACAACGTCACGCAGGAGCAGGATCCGGAAACGTTCAAAGATACGCAAAAAATTCATATCACTGTAATTCGCGGGGTAATGCTCCAAGCGTCGAAAGCTGCCAATGTCCGCGCGAGCGGGCTTGAAGGAGCAGATGCGGTGAATCTGTACATTCCGTTCTCTGCGGCTGCTGTAGACGGCGTGACGGGCGCAGAAAAGCGCTACGTCGGCCCGCAGGAGTTCTGGCGTGCAACTGATAAAAGCAAAATCTGGACGCTATCTACGGACGGTAACGGCGGCACAACATTCTTTGTGAAGGGCGAAGTAGTCGAGCCGGACAAGACGGAAGAACAGATCGAGATGCTGTACGATGATGTGTACAAAGTGACAAAGGTGGACATGAAGGACTTCGGCAGTCCTTCTATGCAGCACTGGCAGGTCGGAGGCTCGTAATGCTGAAATTCAGCGTAAAGGCAGACGGTTTTGACGCGCTGCAGGAAAATCTCGCGCAGGCCTGCACCAAAGCGGAGCATATTGTTGCAACGCAGGTGCGGAAGGACACAAGCCCATATGTGCCGTTCCTGACGGGCTCTCTCGACCAGAGAACAATGGTGGACGGTAATGCGATCATCTATCCGGGACCGTATGCACGGTTTCTGTATTACGGGAAAGTTATGGTTGACCCGGAGACGGGCAGCACATACGCACCGAAGGGTGGGACGAAGGTTCTGACAGACAAAAACCTTGTGTTCACGACATCCGGACACGCGCAGGCACAATCGCACTGGTTCGAGGCTTCAAAGGCTGAGAACCTTGATAAATGGATCCGCGTTGCGGACAAGGCGGTGAAACATGGACTCTGAAAAACAGAAAAAGTTGGTGTCAGCGGAAGAAGAACAGGATATCGCCCGAAAGATGATGGTCTGGGCGAACTCCTTTTCTGACGACGATATGCCAGCCGCGACGATCAACTATGAATTTCTCGCCGCAAATTCCGCGAGCATGGCGCTTTCTGCTATTCAGGGCGCGTACATCACACGGAAATACCTGCTTGGCGGGCATGAAGCAGAATACCAATTTAAGATCATCGCCCGTATCATCCCCGGCAGCAGCAACGATAAGCGCCTAAAATGCGACGCCATGCTGAACCGCTTCGGAGACTGGGCTATGCAAAATTATCCGTCTTTGGGCGATGGCATGCGCGTCCGGAGCGTGGAAGCGTCCAGCCGTGCGGCTCTGTTCGCCCGGTACGATGACGGAACAGAAGACCATCAGATACTTATGAAACTGACATATGAGGTGATTTAATTATGGCAGACATGACCTTTAATACCACTGCTGGCCAGACCATTGACCGCGAATTGCTGATCGCATACCTGAATACCGGCGAGTCGTCTACGCCTGTCTGGTCTCCGTTCGGCAAGCGCGTCACGGATTCCAGCATGGAGTACGATTGGCAGGAGGATTCCAGTAAGGATATCCTCGGCACTACAAGAACCACCATGAAGAAGCCCATCATCACGCAGAGCTTTGACCCGTGCGAGCTGGACGCAGGCGACGCGGCGCTTGTCAAGCTGTGGAACCTGGCTATCAAAGACCAGGACGCAGCAGCACTGGCGAATCAGGACGTTCTTATCGTTCATTTTTACGCAGGCACGGCCAAGACAGCAGTCTTTGCGGAGCGTTACGACGGAACAATGGTCAAGCCCGCGAGCCTCGGCGGTGAGGGTGGTGGCTTTGTCGGCATGCCGTTCGATGTGACGCTGGGCGGTACGCGCACGACCGGAACGGCTGCGGTCGGCAGCAACGGTGCAGTTACATTCACGGCGGATTCTGCGGCGTAAGGAGGGGCTATAAATGGCAGATATCAGATTTGATACTGGCGTACAGTCCTTCCAAATTAACGGCGGCGTGAGTGTAGAGTTCAACCCGACGGACAGCGAATTTGCGAAAAAGCTGTTTTCGCTGTTCGAAGAGTTGGAATCCAGACAGCATGAATACGCAAAACGCGCCGAAAACGAGACGGACCCGAAAAAAATTCTCGATTTGGCAGATCAGTTCGACACGGAGATTCGCGAAAAAATCGACGGAATTTTTGGAAAGCCGATTTGCACTGAAGTGTTCAGGACAAACGTAATGGCGCTTGCAAATGGTCTGCCGGTATGGGCGAATCTTATGCTTGCTGTCATCGACGAGATGGACGCTGGTTTCGATCTCGAAAAAACCAGACTGAGCCCAAGAGTAAAACAGTACACGGACAGATGGGCGAAAAGAAAGCGCTGATCTACGCGCTCCCGACGTCAGCCGAGGTAAACGGCAAAACATATCAGATCGAATCAGATTATAGAGCGGTGCTGGATATCCTCGCCGCTCTTTCTGATAAAGATTTGACGGAAGAGGAGCGCGCCATTGCCGCCCTTGAGATATTCTACCCTGACTTTGACGATATTCCGTTTTCAGATTATGAGGAAGCACTGCGGAAATGTTTCAGGTTTATTGACCACGAGCAAGACCAAAAGGAGCAAAAAAAGCAGCCGACGTTGATGTCGTGGGAGCAGGACTTTGAGATGATTGTCGCGCCCATCAACAGAATTGCAGGCTGCGAAATCCGTGCATTGGAATATCTGCACTGGTATACGTTTTTATCCTATTATCAGGAAATTGGAGACTGCCTGTTTGCCCATGTGGTAAGTATCCGGGACAAGAAATCTCGCGGGAAGCCTCTTGACAAGCAGGAACGAGAGTTTTACAGGCGAAACCGTGAAATTATTGATTTGAAAACGAATTACACAGACGCAGAAAAGGATATTCTGGCAGCGTGGGGTGTCTCAAAATAAGGTGGTGAGAAAATGGCAGATGGGAAAATCGTTGTGCAGGCGGAAGTTGATGCGAAAAAAGCACAGCGGGAGCTTGATAAACTTACAGCGAGAATTGACAAGCTGGAAACTGACCTGAAAAAGAGCAGCGGCGAGCAAAGCGGGATCAAGGCACAGCTTGACGCGGCAAAGGAATCCGCAAAACAGGCAGAAACTGCGTTGAAATCGTTGCGTGCAGAATCTGAGCGGCTGCGGCAGGTCACATCCGGCGAGGTGTCTGCATCGCCTGATGCGTATATTTCTGCATACAGTCGGCAATCCGAAGTTGCTGCACAGATTAAGGAACAGGAAGCGCGTCTGAAAGAGCAAGACAAGATCGTTGAGAGCTTGGACGGCAAGTACGCAAAAATTACGGACAAGGTAATGGAGCAGACCTCCGCGCTGGACGCGGCGAAGACACGCGCAGGAGAGCTTACGCGAGAGATTACAAACGCAAGCGGCGCGTCCGAACGGATGGAGTTTGCCGCAAAAAATGTTTCCGACAGCATGAACACGTTCAGCAAGCGTGTTTCCGGGCTTTTTAAGCGTGTCCTGGTGTTCTCTCTGATTACTAGAGCGCTGCAAAGCCTGCGGACATGGCTCGGGAAAACAATCATGCAGAACGAGGAGGCGCGTGCAGCGGTTGCGCGGCTTAAGGCGGCGTTTTTGACGCTGGCTCAGCCGATTCTTCAAGTCGTGATTCCTGTTTTTGTGAAGCTTGTGAACATTCTGACACAGGTTGTTACAGCTATCGCGAAGTTCTTCGGTATGCTGTCCGGGAAAAGCTGGTCTTCGCAGAAATCAGCCGCACAAGGATTGAATGAAGAACAGAAAGCGTTGGAAGGCGTCGGCTCTGCAGCGGAGGACGCAAGCAAGAGCATGGCAAGCTTTGACGAGATCAACCAGCTAACCGATAATTCCGCTTCTGCGGCAGGTGGTGGTGCTGGAGGCGCGGCATCAACGGAGATCGCGCCGGACTTTTCGAATCTCGACATGGC
>OLXB01000707.1_pt1 | contig 14697 bp, 13 predicted proteins | sample 1673681 | NCBI WGS metagenome assembly OLXB01 (sample SAMEA103958121, study PRJEB25191) | human gut metagenome
GTGAAGGACAGGGACAGAGCCAGGGTCAGCAGGATAGCAAGCAGCTTTTTCATGGTGGTTTTCTCCTTTTTTGTTTCATTTTGTGATCTGCGCGGCAAACGGGGATGCGTGTAAGGAGCGTCGCATTCGTTTGCTGAAGCGATTGGTCTGGATCAGGCAGCGGCTCATGGGCGAGGCCTCCTTTCGGTAATAAAAAACGGGGAAGCTCGATGAAGCTTCCCCGTTGCATACCGGATGGTACGGCCGGCGCTCACAAACAAGCGCTTACCGTTGAGAAAGCACATCGATCAAGGCACAGCGACGCATGCACATGTACATGTACATCTGCATCATCATGTTGTCCATCGCCATACGCTTCATCACGGTGCGCTCTCCTTTCCTCAGTGATCAACCGTTCATGCGGGTACTATACCAGCCCTTTCGCGGATTGTCAAGGGCAAATTTTGTATTTTGGCTGTACTTGAACGTTTCGGCCAATTACTTGCCAATTACATCCACGCCCATGTACTTGCGCAGCACTTCGGGCACAGTGACGCTGCCGTCGCTGTTCTGATAGTTCTCCAGAATGGCGGCCACAGTGCGGCCCACAGCCACGCCGGAGCCATTGAGGGTGTGGCACAGCTGCGGCTTGGACTTGGGATCCTCGCGATAGCGGATGCCCGCGCGGCGCGCCTGGAAGTCCTCGCAGTTGGAGCAGGAGCTGATTTCCACATAGCGGTTATAGGAAGGCATCCACACCTCGATGTCATAGCACTTGGCGGCGGAGAAGCCCAGATCGCCCGAGCACAGCGCCACCACGCGATAGGGCAGGCCCAGCAGCTGCAGCACCTTTTCGGCCTGACGGGTCATGGATTCCAGCTCTTCGTAGCTCTGCTCCGGCTTGGTAATCTTGACCATTTCGACCTTATTGAACTGGTGCTGGCGGATCAGGCCACGGGTATCGCGGCCGGCGCTGCCCGCCTCCTTGCGGAAGCACGCGCTGTAGGCGCAGTGGCGGATGGGCAGATCCTTGCCGTCCAGGATCATATCGCGGTACAGGTTGGTCACGGGCACCTCGGCGGTGGGAATCAGGAAGGTATCCTGATCCAGCTTGTAGGCGTCCTCTTCAAACTTGGGCAGCTGACCCGTGCCGGTCATGGTGCTGCGGGTGACCATGTAGGGCGGCAGCACCTCGGTGTAGCCGTCGGCGGCATGAGTATCCATAAAGAAGTTGATGACCGCGCGCTCAAGACGCGCGCCCAGGCCGCGATACACGGTAAAGCGCGCACCGCTGATCTTGGCCGCCGCGTCGAAATCCAGGATGTTCAGGTCGGTGCCGATATCCCAATGGGCCTTGGGCTCCCACTCAAAGTGGCGCGGCTCACCCCAGCGGCGCTGCTCCACATTTTCGCTGTCATCCTTGCCCACAGGGGTCATGGCAGAGGGATAGTTGGGCAGGCGCAGCACAAAATCGTTGATGTATTCTTCAATCTGCTTGATCTGCGCGTCCAGAGCCGTTACCTGATCGCCCAGCTGGCGCATTTCATCCATGATGGGCTGCGCGTCGCCGCCTTCGCGCTTGATCTGCGCGATGCGCTTGGACTCATCATTGCGGCGAGCCTTGAGGGTTTCCACTTGGCTGAGCAGCGTGCGGCGCTCCTCCTCCTTTTGAAGGAACTCGGTCAGGTCAATTTTGCTGTTGCGCTTTTGCAGGGCGTCAAGCAGCTCCTGCGGGTTTTGACGAATGCGTCGGATATCCAGCATGGGAATAAACCTCCTTGAAAAATTTGAAATAAAAAAAGCCCGCTCCCACCAATGGGGACGAACCTTGTCCGCGTTGCCACCCCGATTGCCGCCAAAGCGGCCTCTCGCTGGCGCTGTATGGGGCGCACCCCGCGGCTCTCACCGCGCGCTCCCGGGTGGAATAACGCTGCACGCCGCCGTTTTGCACCAACCAACGGCTCTCTCTGCGCGCGCGGGGCGTATGCTCCCGTTCCTTGCGACAGAAGCATTATAGCAGGCTTTACCGCAAATTGCAAGGGCGTAAATAAGAAATAACGTGTGCAAAGTGTTTCAAATCGCGCCGTTTCATGCTATACTTGGGAGCGTCTCCTACTGAAATCCTTTGGAAAGGTACGAAAGCACCCGTGTTTAACAGAAAGCAGCTGTGCGCGCTCCTGATTCCCCTGATGCTGGAGCAGATTCTGGCCTCGCTGATGGGCATGGCCGACACCATGATGGTCAGCAATGTCGGCTCGCACGCCATCGCTGCCGTATCGCTGGTGGACTCGCTCAACATCGTGATGATCAACCTGTTTTCCGCCATGGCCACGGGCGGCTCCATCATCTGCTCGCAGTATATCGGGCGCGATGATCTGCGCCAGGCCAATGAAACGGCGCGGCAGCTGCTGCTGTCCATCACAGCCATCTCCCTCGTCATCGGCGCGGTCTGCCTGACGCTGCGCCGTCCGCTGCTTTCGCTGATCTTCGGCCGGGTCGAGGATACGGTGATGGAAAACGCCGAAGTCTATATGCTCATCACCGCCCTGTCCTTCCCCTTCCTGGCCATGTACAATGCGGGCGCGGCGCTGTTTCGCGCCAGCGGCAATTCCCGCCTGCCCATGACGGTATCGATCCTGTCCAATATCATCAATATCATCGGCAACGCCATCCTGATTTTCGGTCTCAAGATGGGCGTGCTGGGTGCAGCCATCCCAACGCTCTTGGGCCGCGTATTCTGCGCGGTGGTGATCCTGTATAAGCTGCGCCAGCCGCATCAGAAGATCATCGTGCACGATTACCGCGCCATCCGGCCCGATTTCAAGCGCATCGGCCATATTCTGCGCATCGGCGTACCCACAGGTGTGGAAAACAGCATGTTCCAGTTTGGCAAGCTGGTCATTCAGTCCACCGTATCCACGCTGGGCACGGCCGCCATCGCGGCCAACGCCATGGCGGCCATGGTGGAAGGCTTTGTGGGCAACGCCTCAGTGGGCGTGGGTCTGGGGCTGATGACGGTGGTTGGCCAGTGCATGGGCGCTGGGCATGTGGAGGAAGCCCGGCGCTACATCCTCAAGCTCAGCTTTCTGGGCCGCATGCTGATTCTCCTCTTCTGCGCCATGGCCGCCGTGCTGATCCAGCCCGTCACCGTAATCGCCGGCATGGAGCCTGACGCCGCACAGATGACCGTGCAGATGGTATGGCTGATCTGCGCCTACAAGCCCCTGATGTGGATCACCTCCTTCATGCTGGCCTACGGCATGCGCGCGGCTGGCGACGTCAAGTTCTCGCTCATCACTTCCTCCGTCACCATGTGGACATGCCGCGTAATCATCACCGTGCTGCTCATCCGCGTGTTCCATATGGGTCCGGTCGCGGTGTGGATCGGCATGTTCAGCGATTGGACGGCGCGATCCATCGCCTATGTATGGCGTTTCCGCAGCGGCCGCTGGGCGCAGCATCAAGTCATTGAAAAAGCATAAGGAGATATGGCTATGGTAAAGGATAAGCAATTTTACAGGCAGATTCTCGCCCTATCTCTACCTGCGGCCTTTCAAAGCGCGCTGTCGCTGCTGGTGGTCATGGCGGATAACGTAATGGTCACGCGCACAGGCGCATACGCCTTATCCGCCGTGGCGCAAAGCAACGCCATCACCACCTTTGTGACGGCTGGGCTCAATGGCCTGGCCACGGGCGCGGTGGTGCTGATCTCCCAGTATTGGGGCAAGCGCGATATGAAGCGCATCAAAACCATCTGCTCGGTGGCTGCGGCGGCCTGCCTGCTGTTTGCCGTGCTGTGCATCATCGCCGTGCGGCTCTTCCCCTGTTCCTTGCTTCGCCTGGTGATCAACGCGGGCGAAACGCAGGTGATCGACCTGGCCATGCAGTACCTGCCCATCGTGGCCTTCAGCTATCTGCCCTATGCGCTCACCACCGCAATGGTGGGCATGCTCAAGGGCGTGGAGGTTGTGCGGGTGACGCTGTACGCCGCGCTGCTGTCGCTGATCAGCAACGTCATCTTCAATTATATCCTGATCTTCGGTCACCTGGGTTTGCCCGCCATGGGTGTTACGGGCGCGGCCATCGCCACGGTGCTGGCGCGCATTGTGGAATGCGCGGTCGTGTGGATTTACCTTTTCCGCGTACAGCATGTGCTGCCGCTGCGCCGGCGCGAGCTGCTGCGCTCCCAGGGCTGGGCATGGCGCGATTATGCCCGCTATGGCCTGCCGGTGGGGGCGGGCGACGCGCAGTGGGCGCTGGTATGCCTGCTCAAATCCGTCATTCTGGGACAGATGGGCAAGCTGCTCATCGACGCGGCCTCCGTCACGGATATGATGATGAACCTGGGCACCATGTTCACCTTCGCCCTGGCAGGCGGCGCATGCGTGATGGTGGGCAAGGCCGTCGGCGCGCGGGATTATCAGCGCGCCCGGGAGTATTCCAATACCATCCAGGTGATGTTCCTGTGCATCGGCGTATTCATGGCAGGGGTGGTTTTCCTGCTGCGCGCGCCGTTTGTGTCGCTCTACAGCCTGGACGCTGAAACCGCCGCCCTGGCGCGCCGCATGATCGCCATCTGCGCTTTCACGCTGCTTGGCACTACCTATCATGCCTCGTGCTTCCTGGGCATCAACCGCGGCGCGGGCGACAGCCGCTTTGTCATGACGGTGGATCTCATCTGCGGCTGGCTGGTGGTGCTGCCGCTGTCCTATCTGGCAGCGTTCGTGCTGGGCTGGCCGCCCGCAGCGGTGTATTTCTGCACGCGCATCGATCAGTGCTACAAGTGGATCATCGCTTTCTTCCGCCTGCGCGGCAATAAGTGGATTAAAAACGTTACCCGCGAGGACGCGATGGAGGCACAGTCGTGATCCAGGATGTGCTGGGTCTGCCGGTGGAATTGGCCGCGCCGTTTGATTTTTCCTTTTTAGCGCGGTACGGCACACCCTTCTGCGTATTCGATCAGCAGCAGTCGGGCAATATCGCCTTTGGCATGCAAAGCGCGCAATGGGGCAAGCTGTTTGTCAAGTTCGCCGGTGCGCCCACCGTCAACGCCCGCATTGCCCCCGCGCCTGCGGCCGAGGCGCTGTGCCTGGCCATGTCGGCCTATCAGGCGCTGTACGCGCATCCAGCGCTGGTGAAGCTGCTGGGCTGCGGCACGGCGGCGGGGGGCTATGCGGCGGTGTTTCGCTGGGCAGAGGGCGTCAACCTGTACCCCGGCATGCGCTTTTCCCCGGCGGAGCGCTATACGCATGCCGCTTCGCCGCTCTATCAGCTATCGCATCAGCCGCTGATCGTGCGGCTGCGCATGCTGGACAACGTGTTTGATTTCCATCGTTACGCCCTGAGCAAGGGCTTTATGGCCGTGGATTTTTACGATGGCAGCCTGCTGGCGGATTTCAGCACCGGCCGCGTGACCGTCTGCGATATCGACCTGTACCGCCGCATGCCCTGCCGCAATGATCGCGGGCGCATGCCCGGTTCCTCGCGCTTTCTTTCGCCCGAGGAGTACGAGCTGGGCGCGCCACTGGACGGCCTGACCCTGCAATACACCATGGGCGCGCTGGCCTTTGCCTTTCTGGCTGATCACGGCAGCCGCGAGGCAGGAGCATGGATGGCCGCCGCGCCGCTGTATGCCGTCGCCGCGCGCGCCTGCGCCGAGGATCGCGCCGAGCGTTACCCCTCCTACGACGCCTTCCTTTCCGACTGGCGCGAAACCGTGGGAAAAATCACCGTTTATTGATTTTTATCCTTGCCTTATAGCCCCGGTCATGCTATGATACGCATGTCATTATCACTTACTCTACCGCTTGGAACAACGATGGAGGTAACGAATGAAGAAAAAGTACTTACTGGCCCTGCTGGCAGGACTGCTGTGTTTGCTGTGTCTGCTATGCGCAGAAGCATCCGCTTCCGAGGATTCGCACGAAGGGCATTCTACTATCTACTATTACAATTACAGCGCTAAAAGCCATCAACTTTACTGCACAACTTGCCAAAAGATAGTGTCATTTGGTTTCTGCTCCGGTGCTTCCGCTACCTGTACAAAGCCTGGCTACTGCGAAACATGCCTAAACCCTTATAGACTTCCAACAGGGCATAAAATGACGAATTATGAGTCGGGCAACAATGCCACCTGCACGCAGGATGGCACGAAAACCGCCCGCTGTCAAAACGATGGATGCGGGGAAAGCAAAACCATCCCAGACGAAGGCAGCAAGCTGGGGCATAATTTCATCAATTATACTCCCAATGGCGACGCCAACTGCACCAGCGTAGGCACGCGCACTGCAACATGCAGCCGCTGCACTGCCACTGATACGCAGCCCGGCGAGGGCGTTGCGCCCAACCATAACGTAGTATCCGACCCTGCTATACCCCCCACTTGCACGCGCGACGGCTTAACCGCTGGCAGCCATTGCAGCCGCTGCCAGGAGGTTCTGACCGCGCAGAATTCTGTATCCAGCTTGGGGCACTGGTATACAGAATGGACTCCCAACGGCAATGGCACGCACACTGCATCCTGCATGCGCAGCGATTGTACTTTCAACAGCACAGTTGATTGCGTGCAAATAAACGACCGCATCCATGAAACTGATATCAGCTTCTGCCCCATCTGCGGCGAAGCCTCCGACGGCATTCATCTGCCGCTTGTGGAGAGCGCAAGGGTACAGACCGACCGCATGCCCGCGGGTGAGCTGGTCGTCCATCAGCGCGAAGGGCTGACCTCCATCTGCTTTGTGCGCAGCAGCAAGCTCAGCCGCCCCTATGCCCCCGCCACGATCCTCCTGCCTAACGGAGAAAGCGTGCTGTTTGATTTTGTCAAGGCCGCACTGCCCGTGCTCGTAATCAAATGAGCATTTAATTGAACACCAAAAAGGCTCCCTTAGCAGGGGAGCCTTTTTATTCACTCTGGTTACACCTTCCAGAAAAAGGACATGCCGATTGTCACAATCCACACTGCGGCGGCAGCCAGGGTAAGGATCACGCGCACACGATCGAGGGGCGTGTTATCCCCCGCGTTTTCTGCCTTGGCGGCAGGAACGGCGCGGCGGGCAACCCATTGCAGCACATAGCAGGCCAGGATGGCCGCGCAGCCGATAGATGTAACGCTCTTAGGCTGCGCGCCAGTCAGATACAGGATATTCAGCACCGCCGCAGCCGTGCAGGCCAGGGCGATCAACCATTGCAGCGCTTTGCGCAGATTCATAGCATTTTTCTCCTTTGTGCGGTTCTTCTTTGTCCGCTGAGCGGATGGAAGCGATCATAAGCTGGCCTGCGCACAGGCGCGGGCGCACGCGGCGGACGCTGATCCCACACTGGCGATTCATCCCCGCTCCACAGGGCGGGCAGCAGCCGGCGCGGCGCGGCCCCGCTGATCACATCATAGGCACACAGCGTATCGATGCGATACAGCATGTGCGGCATATGCAGCGCATCGGGCAGGCGCGATAGCGTTTCGCGCATGCCATAGCGCGCAAACAGGCTTTGCAGCCAGCGCGTATAGCGTTCCATCTGCTGCATGTCCATCTCGCCAAAGCAAGCGGCATAGCGGCTTTCCAGCCGGCGCAGCGCGCTGCCCACCAGCCGCCGCGCATAGCCTACCAGGCGTGATTGCAGCATGCCTGGTAGGAACGCAGGCGCAAGCGCGCGATACAGCGACTCCGCATCCTCTTCCGGCACCAGGCATAACAGGCGCAGCAGCGCGATAAAAAAGCACAGCGCGCCGCGCGTGCCGCGCACCGTATGCTGTAGGCACAGCAGCTCGTTAAAGATGGGATCCTGGCTGCGCGCGCCATAGCACAGGCCGCGCAGGGCAGGCGTATCGGGCATCACCCGGCACAGCCCCAGATGCATCGCGCCGCCGATGCGCGGCACCGCGTCGTCGGCATGCACAATATGATAGATCGGATAATCAGCATTTTTCAGCGTGCGCGCCGCGGCAACGCAGGGCGAGGCGAACCCGCAGCCCAGCACATACTGCGGCAGCACGCCGTTTTGCAGCAGATGGGCGATAAAAATCTGCATCAGCGCCGCGCCCTGGCTATGTCCGGTAACGACCAGCGACACGGGTGAGCGCTCGTACTTGAGCATATCCAGCACCCCGGCAAGCGTCAAACCGGGACGAGACAGCGCCGCGCCCAGGCAGGGCATGGCAATTTGTCCGCACTGCGCCTCAAACTGCCGCGTCAGGCGCAAAAAGCCCTGATGAAAGCCATCCTCCTGCTCGATCTTCAAGTTATCCAGCCAATCGGCCAGATGGCGCGTGGTGCCCGTGAAGCTGATTGCCACCAGCCAGCGGCCATCCATCAGGGGATGCGAAAGCACCATTGCCTTGCAGCCCGCGCCGTCCTCGCGGTGGCGGCGGATATCCAGCACCTGCGTTAGTGGATTGCTGCGCGCCAGATGCGCCTGTACACGCTCGGCGCTTTCCAGCGATTGCTGCCGTTCCGCTTCCGTGCGCGCGTTCAGCCCGACGCACAGCATGCCGTCCGCCAGCAGAGCGATATCCTGCCAGCCCTCGTCCAGATAGCGCGCGATGCGCATATCATAGGCGCTTGCGGACAGGGCGTGCGTCAGGCTCAGCAGCGCCGGGGTAAGCTGATGGGGAAAGTCCTGCGTATCGGCTTCCTCCTTTGATCATGCATGCATTTCAGTTTGCCGCGCCGTCCAGCTCCAGCTGGCTCACCTTGCCCTCGTCCAGCGCGATCTGGCGGATTTCTTCATAAATGCCGGCAAAGGTCAATTCCATATAGGGGCCCACGTGCAGCACATACAGGATGCCGCCGGTCAGGCCGGAAAGCAGCAGCCAGCCGAAAAAGCTGAGCTGCGCTATAAACAGCTCCATCCGGTGGCCGTACATCATGCGGGCGGACAGGGCGCTGGCCTGGGTGGCGGATACATTGGGACAATCGGCCAGGATATAGGGCGTAAGCGCCAGCGAATAGGCGCGCATCAGGCCTGGGACTATTAGCAGCAGGGAATAGAGAAACACCTGCAGCTGCACCCACAGCATGCCGCCCACCTTGCGCAGAAAGCCATCGTCCGCCATACTGGCCAACATATCGGCAACGCCTACGCTTTCACCGCGCCACATGCGCAGGAAAAAGCCGCTCTGTGCCACCTGCAAAAGGCCGGACAGCAGCACCGCCAGCACCCCGGCGGTCGCGCCGCCCAGCAGCAGCGCCAGCAGGGCGATGACCAGGCAGGCCAGCGCGCACGTGCTGCGCTGGGCGCTGACAATGCCCCGCGCCTGCTCCTTGATCGGAATGCGATCAAACGTATTGCCCATGGCGAATTCTCCTTTCGGGTGCGTTTTTACAGCCCCTTGAGCCAGCGGGCAGCCATATCAATCCAGCAGGCGCACTCCGCGTGCATGTTGGGCTGCTCGGCATCGTATACCTGATCATTGCACAGGCTCAGCCCATGCTGACCAGCGCCGAAGATATGCATTTCGCACGGCACGCCCGCGCGGCGCAGGGCGGCGGCAAACATCAGGCTGTTTTCCACCGGCACCAGTTCGTCCGTCCAGGTATGCCACAGGAAGGTGGGCGGCGTATCGGGGGTGACGTGCTTTTCAAGCGACACCACATCCTTGAGCTCCTCCTCGCGCTCGGCCAGCAGGCACTTGAAGGAATTGCGATGCGCAAACTCGCCCGAGGTGATTACAGGATAGCTGAGGATCATCGCGTCCGGACGGCAAGCGGGATCAAAGCCCATCTCATGCCAGCGCGTACCCAGATGGGCGGCCGCATGGCCGCCGGCGGAAAAGCCCATCACCGCGATCTTACGCGAATCACACAGCCACTGCTCGGCATGCTCACGGGCATACTGCATGGCCTCGGCCGCCTGCTCCAGCGCCACAGGATAGCGCGCGGGCGCTACCGAATAGCGCACCACTACTGCCTGAATACCCAGCGACAGCAGACGCAGAGCTACCGGCTCAGCCTCACGGTCCGACAGGAAATGATATCCGCCGCCCGGGAACACCAGCACCAGCGGACGATGCGGGAAGGGGCGCTTGATAGATTGCTTGAGGCTTTCCTCATCGGCCAGATAAGTTTCCAGAATAACGCCCGTGCGGGGCAGGGTGATTTTTTCGTGAAGCATGCTCATTCATCTCCCGTATTTTTAGTCAACGAAGTCAAACTGCATATCCTCGATCTGCACCGTGTCGCCCTCGCCCGCGCCGGCCTTGCGCAGCGCGTCGATCACGCCCGTGCGGCGCAGCGTCTGGTGGAACCACTTCATGCTGTCGGTATCGTCAAAGTTGACACTGTTCATCAGGCGCGTCATGGCGCTGCCCTCCACCACATACACGCTGCCCTCGCGGCGCACGGTATAGCCGGACAGGTCGGGCAGATCGTCCAGAAATTCCTCCTGCGCGTAGGGCGTGACGGGCGGCAGCTTGGCCAGCTCGGCGGCCACCGCGTCCATCAGCGCGTCAAAACCCGCGCGCGTGGCAGCGGACACGGCGAATACCGGCACATCGGGATATTTTTCGCGGAAGCGATTCAGGTTATCCGCGCCGTCGGGCAAATCCATCTTGTTAGCGGCCACAATCTGCGGGCGCTTCTGCAAATCGCCGTAGCGCGCCAGCTCCAGATTGATGGCCTCGTAATCCTCCAGAGGATCGCGGCCCTCGCTGCCCGCCATATCCAGCACGTGGATCAGCAGGCGCGTGCGCTCCACATGGCGCAGAAAATCATGCCCCAGACCCGCGCCGTCGGCAGCACCCTCCACTAGGCCGGGGATATCCGCCATGACAAAATCCTGCCCGTGGCGGCGCACGATGCCCAGGTTGGGCGTGAGGGTGGTAAAGTGATAATTGGCAATCTTGGGCTGCGCGCGGGTGACGACAGACAGGATGGTGCTTTTGCCCACATTGGGGAAGCCCACCAGGCCGACGTCCGCGATGGTTTGCAGCTCGAGAGTGAATTTGAACGCCTGCGTCTGGATGCCGGGCTTGGCAAAGTTAGGCGCCTGGCGGGTGGGGGTGGCAAAGTGCGCGTTGCCCCAGCCGCCGCGGCCGCCGTGCAGCAGCACACGGCGCTGCCCGGCCTCGAACATATCGGCGATCACCTGATCGTTCTCGCCGCGCACCAGCGTGCCCACGGGCACCTTGATCACCAGATCCTCGCCCGCCTTGCCCGAGCTGCGCCCGGCCTTGCCATCCTCGCCATTGGGGGCGAAGTACTTGGCGCGGAAGCGGAAATCCAGCAGCGTGTGCATGTTGCCATCCGCCAGCAGGATCACGCTGCCGCCATTGCCGCCGTCGCCGCCGTCGGGGCCGCCGTTGATGACAAACTTTTCGCGGTGGAAGGAAACGCAGCCGTTGCCGCCGTTGCCCGCCTTGGCGGTAAACGGCGCTTTATCTACAAACAGTGCCATGAAATTGACCTCTCTTTATTTTGCCTCTCCGGGATCCAGCCGCTCGCAGCCCCACAGCACCAGGATGCCCGCGATGGCGGCGATCACACCCACCAGGTCGATCTTGTCAAAGCCGGGGAACACGCAGCCGATGGAGCCCAGCACAAAGCCGAAAATAGCCGCGTAGGTGGGTACGGGGAATTTAGCCAGCAGGAATTTGATCAGCTTGGAGCAGTATACCAGGCCGATAACTACGCCAATACCGAAGGGCAGCAGCACAAGCACCGCGTCCAGCGTGGCGGCGGTGAAGGGGAACAGATTGGCCACGGATGCAATCAGCGTGCCGTACACGCCCAGCAGCAGCATCACAAAGGAGCCGGAAATGCCGGGAATGATCATGGTGGAGGAGGCGATCACGCCGTACACCAGCATCAGCAGGATGTTGCCGATGTTCACGTTGGCGGCGGTCGCGGTGGCCTTGGCGGCCTCCTTGGCCTCATCGGTGTTGCCCGCCACAATCATGGGGATCATGATGGCAAAGCCCGCGATAAAGGCGATCACGTTGGCGGGGTTGATCACCAGCTTGGTGCCCTTGCCGCCCGGCAGGAAGGAGCTTTTGAACAGCATGGGGATGCTGCCCAGAATAACGCCAATGAAGAACATGGCCGACTGCGCAGGATAATTGACCAGTGCCCAGTTCATCAGCTTACCAAAGGCCAGAATGCCGATGGCCAGGCCGATGGCGAAGGTGACCAGGAACTTCCACTCTTTTTTGATGTTGTGCAGCGGGTCGGACAGCACCGACAGCAGCCGCTCATAGATGCCGAATACCACGGCCATGGTGCCGCCGGATACGCCGGGAATGACGTTGGCCAGGCCGAATACGACGCCCGCCAGAACGAAATACAACAGTTGCATGTGCATTCTCCTTGTATGTTATTGGCGCACCGGCGCCTGAGATTCATAAGGAAAATAATGATAGAGCATGCAGGATGATGATGAAGGCGTTCCCCCCTCTTCCGTCTCGCTGCGGCTTGACGCCTTCTCCCGAGGGAGAAGGCTTTTATTGTCGTGCTTTTATTAAGCCACGAAACCAGATTGCTGCATTGACGCAATCGCCAAAAGGCTTCTCCTGGAGGAGAGGCTCCGCCGTAGGCGGTGGTGAGGCGCGTAATCCGCCTCTGTGGCAGATACAGGCAGATGCAGCGCCAATGAGGCAACGAGTTTTGCAAGCGTCAGCGCTGCAAAACGACTATGCCGAATTGTGAGGGCCGTAGGCTGCGAAGCAGCCGTTAGCATAGCTATATAAGATAACGCCGCGACGGCGGCTACACCTCATCCGCTTCACTACGTTCAGCACCTTCCCCTCCGAGGGGAAGGCTTGGGTGAACGGTCTTGCCAACCGCTGCCAATCGCTACGTTTGTTTTTCGTATCCAACTACACCCCATAACACGCTGATCGCAGATCAGCACAGGGCGTGCGCAGCACGACCATGAGGAAAAGCAGAAAGCGAACGAAGGAAAAGCTTGTTTTCATCCGGGTGGTTCAGGCTTTCACCTGCCACGGGGGCGGGTGGGGCGGCAGTGCCGCCTTCCAGTTTTATTCGCTTGACTTTTTCATCACACACCGATTCTTTGTTACTTTCTTCCCTAAAGAAAGTAACGTATCCTTCGTCCCCCTCATCCTCTCCCCGCGCTATTGTGCGCATCTGCCTATATATTGATGCCGAGGTGAAGCCATGATCGTCGTCGTAGCGGAAAAGCCCAGCGTGGGGCGCGATATTGCCCGCGTGCTGGGCTGCAAAACAGCGGGCGAGGGCTGCCTGTCCGGCGAGGGCTACACCGTCACCTGGGCCGTAGGCCATCTGGTTACGCTGTGCGAGCCGGATGAAATAGACGAAAAATACAAAAAATGGCGCATGGCCGATCTGCCCATGCTGCCTGAAACCCTGCCCACCAAGGTGATCTCCAAGGCCAAAAAGCAGTTTACCATCGTCAAAAAGCTGATCAACGCCCCCGATACCGAGCGGCTGATCTGCGCCACCGACGCCGGGCGCGAAGGCGAACTGATCTTCTACTATATTTATCAGCAGGCCAAGTGCAAAAAGCCTGTGGACCGGCTGTGGATCTCCTCGATGACGGACGAGGCCATTCGCGAGGGCTTCGCCCATCTCAAGCCCGACAGCGAGTACGAAGGGCTGCGCAAAAGCGCCGTCTGCCGCTCCGAGGCCGATTGGCTGGTGGGCATGAACGCCAGCCGTGCCTTCACCCTGCGTTATGACGTGCTGTTGTCCGTCGGCCGGGTGCAAACGCCCACGCTGGCCATCCTGGTTAAGCGCAGGCGCGAAATTGACAACTTCAAGCCCGAAGAATACTATACTGTCACGGCCAATTTCGGCGATTATACCGGCCTGTGGTTTGATGAAAACGCCCAGGATGAAAAGACTGCTCAGCGCATCGCTGCCCGCGAGCGCGCGGAGGAAATCGCCCAGGCCGTGCGCAAAAAGCTCGCCACGGTGCGTTCTGCCCAAAGTGAGCCCAAACGCGAACTGCCCCCGCAGCTGTATGATCTGACCTCGCTGCAGCGCGACGCCAACCGCATGCTGGGCTTTACTGCCGATAAAACGCTGAAAATCGCCCAAGCGCTTTACGAAAAGTGGAAGCTGCTCACCTATCCCCGCACGGACAGCCGTTATCTACCCCTGGATATGGTGCCCAAGCTCTATCAAACCCTTAAGGCGCTGCCTTCTCCCTATCGCGAGCTGACCGCCGGCATGGAGCGCAAGGAGGACGGCAAGCTCTATATTTCCAAGCGCATTTTTGATAACAGCAAGGTATCCGACCACCATGCCCTGCTGCCCACGCCCAAGACGGCCAATCTGGATCAGCTGCCGCCCGACGAGCGCGCGCTGTACGATCTGGTGGTGCGCCGCATGCTGGCCGCCTTCTATCCTGCCTATGAGTACGACGCGCTCAAGGTGATTACCGATTGCGAAGGCCACGCCTTCCGTTCCACCGGGCGCACGGTGCGCAATCTGGGCTGGAAGGCGCTATATCAGCAGGATCAGCCCGCTAAGAAGACCCGCAGCCGTAAAAAGGGAAGCGACGCGGAGGAAGGCGACGAGGGCGCGCTGCCGCCGCTGAATCCTGGCGATACGCGCACGGTGGAAAAGGCCGATGTGCAGCAATGCGCCACCAAGCCGCCCGCCCCGCACACGGATGCAAGCCTGCTGGCCGCCATGGAACACGCAGGCCGTGATATCGAGGACGAAGCGCTGCGCGAATCGATGAAAGGCGCAGGGCTGGGCACCCCGGCCACGCGCGCGGCGATCATCGAGCGGCTGCTGCAGG
>OLXB01000714.1_pt1 | contig 14592 bp, 13 predicted proteins | sample 1673681 | NCBI WGS metagenome assembly OLXB01 (sample SAMEA103958121, study PRJEB25191) | human gut metagenome
GGCAACCACGATGGAGCGGTGGTAGGTGCCGGGGGCTTCCAGCAGCAGCCTGCGCATCAACGGATGATTGGGGTTGGACAGCTCCATCAGCTTGGTGGGGGTAGGCAGGTTGAACAGTGCCTCCAGCAGCGGCTGAATAGCCAGGCAGAAAACAGCAGCGATGCCCGCCCCACCCATGGTCTCCAACGCGACGGTTAGCATGCCGCCCACGCTGCTGGTCATCAGGCCCAGCGCCAGCATGACCAGAAAGTTGCACAGCGCGGCAGCAACGCCCGCGGCGATCACGCGCAGACGGTTGCTGTGGCGGCTGAGGATAGCTGCCGCCAGCGTGCCCGAGCACAGCGTGCAGCTGAGCAGCTGCACCATTTCACTGGTATAGCTCCCGCTTCCGCCCGCAGCCAAGGCGCTTACAAGGATGGCAATAGCAATATTGAAAATAAGACCCGTGGGCAGACCCAGCATAGCCGTGAGCAGCATGGCGCACAGAAGCGTGGGGGCAAGGCGGATATTGACCATGCGCATCAGCACGCAGGCGACAAGCGTTACGATGCATACGATAAACAGCAGGATCAGCCGCCGGTAATCCGCCGTGATATCATGGCATACCATGCGCAGCAGCACCATGGCAAGCCCCATCACCAGCGTGATCAGCAGCCCCGCGCCCAGATAAATGCTGATATCCACGGTGGTGTTGTTCAGCAGCCCCAGATTGGACAGCATATCGTACTGATAGCGCTCCACATGGCCCTCGCCCTTGACGACGATATTCTGCCCCTGCTTGTACACAATGGGCTCTACGCTGTCGCGCGCCAGCTGACGTGCGGCCTCGGTGGCCTCCTGATCGATAACCATGTTGGGACGGATGACCGTGCGCAGAAGCGGCTGCACAATATTTTGCAGAAGGCTGGTGTCCACACGATAGCCGACGATCTGCATAATGCTGGCCACGGCCTCGTTTTCCTGACCCTCAGTGACATAGCTGGCCATGGTGTTCTGCACAGCGGCGTAAAGGGTGGTATACAGGCTGCTCAGATCGGCGTGGGTGGTGTTCAGCAGCGTGCGCAGCTGATAATCGCGCAGGTCAAGCAGCGTCAGGATGGTGCGGGCGTAGGCAAGCTCGTCCGCAGCGTAGCGCCGGTTTGGGCCGTAATCCTCCAGCGTTTCGCTGTATTGGATGACGGCCTTCATCTGGCTGAATATCTGATCAAAATTGCTCAGGACGCTTTCTGTAACGCCCTCTACAAAATGATAGGTCGGCTGCACGGCCTGCGCCGCCGCTGTGCGCAGGGCTTCTGTGGTTACTTCGTCCACCACGTCGCGGTTGGCGGTGATGGTGTGCCGGGGGACCATGCCGATGGCGATGTCATAGCGGACGGGCATGATCGCGCCGCAGAAAACCACCAGCATCACCGCGATGCCGCATACGGAGACCAGCGTGCGCATGGAAAGCGCCGCATTTTTGAAGCGCTTTGCCAGAGCCTTGGCGCGGGTAAGGAACCTGCGCATCCGTGCCCTGGTCATGCGGCCGGATTGCTGCGTGCTCATGCTTTACCTCCGTTTTTTTCATATTTTTCATAGGCCTGCACAATGCGCTGCACCAGCTCGTGGCGCACTACATCGCGGGCGGTCAGTTCTACAATGGCCACGCCCTCCACATTGCGCAGGACGTTTACGGCTTCCACCAGGCCGCTTTTTTTATCCTTGGGCAGGTCGGTCTGGGATACGTCGCCGGTTACGATGCAGCGGGAGTTTGCGCCCAGGCGGGTCAGAAACATTTTCATCTGCTCACTGGTGGCGTTCTGCGCTTCATCCAGGATGATAAAGGCATCGCTGAGCGTGCGGCCGCGCATAAAGGCAAGCGGAGCCACCTCCACCGTGCCGCGCTCGGCCAGGCGCAGATAGGAATCCGCGCCCATCAGCTCGTGCAGCGCGTCATAGAGCGGGCGCAGATAGGGATCCACCTTCTGCGTCATATCGCCGGGCAGAAAGCCAAGCTTTTCGCCGGCCTCTACTGCCGGGCGCGTCAGCACAATGCGCTCTACCTCCTTGGCCTTGAGGGCAACCACCGCCATGGCCATGGCCAGGTAGGTTTTGCCCGTGCCCGCAGGGCCCACGGCCAGCGTCAGCTCATGCTTGCGCACAGCCTCCACATAGGCGCGCTGCCCCAGCGTTTTGCTGCGGATGGGGCGGCCGCGGTGGGTGATGGCGATGACATCGCTGCCGCTAAGCTGATCCAGCAGGTCGCTTTTGCCCTCGCGTACCAGCGACACCACATAGCGGATGCGCATGGGATCTACCGTTTCGCCGTGCTGCAAAAGCGTAATCAGCCGTGCGACGGCGGTTTCTGCAGCCGCGACATTTTCAGCGTCCCCGCGAAATTGCAGCTCCTGCCCGCGCAGGGCGCTGACGACGGACAATTCCTGCTCCAGCACGGCCATGTTGCGGTCGTTCATGCCAAAGAGCTTTTGATAAGCGTCAATATTTTCCAAAGAAAGCAGCAATGAGCACCGATCTCCTACTCAGGTGATATGGGGAGAAAACGACCGATTTCCATCTGCATTTCGGCAGTGGCAACCGCCATTATATTTCCCCCTTCTATCATACTATAATCCAGCCATTTGTCAATAATTTCATCGCTTCCGCCGCAAAAAGTAAGCAGTTTCTGCATGGCAAGGCGGCCGGATTCATGCTGTAACGCCTGTTCATCACGCGGGTTTTCCTCCAGCGCAACCTCATAAATCGTCTGGCGCTCTACCCAAATTGGCAGCCAGGCGGCGATGGGATACAGGTGCTCGGCTTCGGTTTCGGCGATCAGATACTCTGGCTCCGACTGCAGGGCATAGCGATAAAAAGGGCAGGCAATCACCATGCGCTGCATGCTGCGCCCCGTGCGAATGCTTTGCGTTTGCGTGCCGCTTAGCACGGCGGAGGCGCTTTTCCATACGCGCGCCGTGACCCGTCCGCTGGCGCGCACGGGGGTAAAGGATTCATCCTTGCCACGTTCGCGGCCATAGATCAGCACGTCGCCCTCGCGGACAGTATCGCCCGCTGAAACCGCCGCTTCGCCTGCGTATACATCGATGTGCGCGATCACGCCGTCGCAGACAGCGACGATATTGCCTGCCGCCGTCTGGCTGATGCCGCTTGGCATGGGCACCCCCTGCGTGATTTCAATTCTGAGCGTTACGCCCTGAATCCGCGCGCGCACCCAGGCGATTCTGGGCAGGCGATAGAGCAGATCATCGCAGATTTGGCTGGTTTGAATGGCGGATTTGAGCCTGCCTGGCCGCAGCCCCTGCGCGTGCAGATATTGGCGCACCTCGCCCGCATACGCGCCCGCGCCGCTGATATCAATTCGCCAGACAAACTGCAGCGAAAAGGCCAGGCAGCACAGGGCGGTCAGCAGGGCGATTGCCCCCGGAACCAGGCGCGGCCACTGGGCAAGACGGCGCGCATAGCCGCGCACAGGCAAGGGCGCGCAGGCAAAGCCCAGGCTTTGCAGAAGCCCGGACACCCGCTCCTGATCGCGGCTTTCATAATAAAAGCAAAGCGTTTTTGCATCCTGCCGCCGCACATCATAAAGCTGAACGCCGGCAGCCTTCAGCTTTTCCAGCAGCCGCTCCGCGCCCAGCCCCTGGCAGGATATGCCCTGCAGCAGCGCCCTCATGGTGTAAACTCCAAGCGCCGTATCTGACCTGTGATAGCCGCGTCCTGCGCGCCATAGCTGCTGAGCGCAAGGTTTTGTCCATCGATGGTCAAATAGCCGTTTTTTGTGCGCAGACGAATACAGGATGGATCAAAGCTCAATATGCCCTGATGCTGCTCTACCAGCAGCGCACTTTGCGCGGTAAGCACAACGCGCATTGCGCCGGAGGTAGCCTCGGCGGGCAGAAAACCGTTTAACCGCATAAAAAATCCCCCCGCGCATTGTATGCGCAGGGGAATGTGGATCATGACGGGAAATCAGATCTTGAACTGAGCGATGTCCTTTTCCAGATCCTCGCAGTCGTCCGCATACACTTCCAGGGAGATGGGGCGGCTCAGATCCAGGGAGAAGATGCCCAGGATGGACTTGGCGTCCACCACGTGACGGCCGGCGCGCAGGCCCATATCAAAGGGATAGCGGTTGACGATGTTAACGAAGGTTTTGACTTCCTCGGCGAAGCTGAGCTTGATGGGAATCGATTTCATAAGAGTCCTCCTTTTGCTGATGTGATTTTCTTACGCGATACAACAGGGTCAATCCCTTGCTTGCCCTTATTATAACCGCAGGGAGCGCCAAAATCAAGCATTGGCGCGCAGCTTTTCAATGGCTTTTTGTACGCGGGCGAGCGTTTCGTCACGACCCAGCAGGTAGGCGATTTCAAACGCGCCGCCGGGGGTGGAGGCAAGTCCGCTCAGGGCGATGCGCAGCGGCCAAAGCACCGCGCCGTTCTTTTTGCCCGAGGCCGCGATGGCAGCCATCACGGTATCGTGAATGGTGCTTTCCTGCCAGTCGGTAATGCCCTCCAGCACCGGCTGCACCATCTCCAGCGCCTCCAGCGCCACCTCGGGATTGGTCTTCATCTTTTTGTTGTTGTACAGATCCAGATCATACTCCGGCATTTCAGCCAGGAAGCGCACCATATCGGGCACACGGTTGAACACCTCGGTGCGGCCCTGCATCAGCTCGGCCAGGCGCTTGTAATCAAAGTGCTTTCCGCCCAGCGCCTTGTCGAACCAGGGCGTGACCATCTTGAGGTACTCATCAAAGGGCAGCTTGCGGATATACTCGCCGTTGAACCAGGTCAGCTTGTCCATATCGAAGATGCCCGGCGCGTTGTTCAGGCGGTTAATGTCAAACGCCTGGATCAATTCGTCCATAGTGAAGAACTCGCGCTCGTCGCCCGGATTCCAGCCCACCAGCGCCAGATAGTTGATCAGCGCTTCCTTCAGATAGCCCTTTTCAATGAAATCGCTGTAATAAGCGTCGCCATGGCGCTTGCTGAGCTTATGCTGCGCGTCGCGCATCACGGTGGTCAGGTGCACATACTGGGGGATTTCCCAGCCAAAGGCGTTATAGAGCAGATTGTACTTGGGCGTGGAGGACAGGTACTCCATACCGCGCATGACGTGAGTGATGCCCATCAGATGGTCGTCAATTACGTTGGCAAAGTTATAGGTGGGCATGCCGTCCTGCTTGATGAGCACCATATCGTCCAGCGTATCGTTGGGGAAGGTCAGGTGGCCGAACACCACGTCGTCATAGGTGGATTCGCCCGTGGTAGGCGCGTTGAGGCGAATGACGTAGGGCACGCCGGCGTCCAGCTTGGCCTGTACCTCTTCCCTGCTCAGGTGCAGGCAATGTTTATCATATTTGAATACCTCGCCTTTGGCTTCGCACGCGGCGCGGCGCTCGTCCAATTCTTCCTTGGTGCAGAAGCAGTAGTAGGCAGCGCCCTTCTCCACCAGCTGCTGCGCGTAGGGCAAATAGATTTTCTTGCGCTCGGACTGGATATAGGGGCCAACGGGACCGCCGATATCGGGGCCTTCGTCCCAAGCGATACCGCAGCCGCGCAGGGTATCGTAGATCACTTCGGTTGCGCCCTCAACAAAGCGCTCCTGATCGGTGTCCTCGATGCGCAGGATGAACTTGCCGCCGTTCTTCTTGGCGTAGAGATAATTGTACAGCGCGGTGCGCAGGCCGCCCAGGTGCATAAAGCCGGTGGGGGAGGGCGCAAAGCGCGTGCGAACTTCCTTCATTGCTGTAATTTCAGACCTTTCACTGTTTATTTTGCCTTACTTGACGGGAAAGCTGCTCTTCAGGCTGGCTGTACGGTTGTATACAGGATGGGTATCGGTGCTGTCGGGATCCTTGCAGAAATAGCCGTTGCGCAGGAACTGGAAGGTATCGCCGGGCTTGGCGGATACCAGCGCGTGTTCGCAGTAACCGTTCATCACCTGCAAGGAAGTATCGGACAGGAATTTGGTTACATCCTTTTTATCGGCAGCCTCGGCGGTATCCCATTCCTCGGTCATCAGCTGATCGTACAGGCGGGCTTCAAAGGGCGCGCAGTCGCGGGCGTTGACCCAATGGATGGTGCCCTTGACCTTGCGGTTGGCGCCCTCGGAGCCGGAACGGGAGGAAAGATCGACCGAGCATTCGATATGATCGATGCCGCCGTCCACGGTATGCACCACGCGCTCGCACTTGATGATATAAGCGCCCTTGAGGCGCACCTCGCCCTCAGGCTTGAGGCGGAAATACTTCTTGGGCGGCTCCTCCATAAAGTCCTCGCCCTCAATCCAGATTTCGCGGCTGATGGTCACCTGACGCTCACCCATTTCGGGATGATCAGGATGGTTTTCCATCGTCAGGGTATCCTGCCAATCCTCCGGCACGTTGGTAAATACCACCTTGACCGGGTTGAGCACGGCCATCACGCGCGGAGCCTTGCCGCCCAGGTCGTCGCGCACGCAGGCTTCCAACATGGCGATATCGGCCACGGAGTCGGCCTTGGCGATGCCAACCTGATCAATGAAATTGCGGATGGCCTGCGGGGTATAGCCGCGGCGGCGCATGCCGCGCAGGGTGGGCATGCGGGGATCATCCCAGCCGGATACATAGCCGCCCTCGACCAGCTGACGCAGGAAGCGCTTGCTCATTACGGTGCGGGTCAGATTCAGGCGGGAGAATTCGATCTGCCGCGGCGGCGCAGGGCGCACAGCGTCGGCAGGCGGGGGTCATCCCAGCCGTCCACGCGTCCCGTCTCGACCAGCTCGCGCAGGTACCGCTTGGACATGACGGTATAGGTCACGTTCATGCGTCCGAACTCGCGCTGCTTGGGCTTGCGGGCAAAGCCGATGTGATCCACGACCCACTCATACAGCGGGCGGTGGTTCTTGAACTCGCTGGAGCACAGCGAGTAGGTGATGCCCTCCAGCGCGTCGCCGATGGGATGCGCAAAATCATACATGGGATAGATGCACCACTTATTGCCCGTGCGCCAATGCTCCTTATACAGGATACGATACATGGCCGGATCGCGCATGTTCATGTTGGGCGAGGCCATATCGATCTTGGCGCGCAGCGTCTTGGTGCCTTCGGCAAACTCGCCTGCGCGCATGCGGCGGAACAGATCCAGGCTTTCCTCGATGGGACGGTCGCGCCAGGGACTGTTCTTGCCGGGGGTAGTCAGCGTGCCGCGGTATTCGCGCATCTGATCCTTGTCCAGCTCGTCCACATAGGCCAGGCCGCGCTTGATCCAGTCCTCGGCAATTTCATAGCATTTATCGTAATAATCGCTGGCGTAGAACAAGCCGCCCGTCCAGTGGAAGCCCAGCCAGGTGATATCCTGCTTGATGGCCTCCACAAATTCGGTGTCTTCCTTTGCCGGGTTGGTATCGTCAAAGCGCAGGTTGCACAGGCCGCCGTATTTTTCGGCGGTCAGGAAGTCCATGATCAGCGCCTTGCAGTGACCAATGTGCATATAGCCGTTGGGTTCAGGCGGGAAACGGGTGTGGATCTGCTGGTAACGCCCGCTCTCCAGATCCTGGTCAATGGCTTCCCAGATAAAATTTGTACGTTCGAGCGTTTCTTCCATACATGATCCCTCCAAAAATTAAATACATAGAAGACCGCCTGGCGGTCTGCGATGATTATAGCGGATTTTCCAGTGAATTACAAGGGGGAAACGCGTGAAAGAAGCGAAAAAGAACCGCCGCGCTCAGAGATAAAATGCCTGGACGGCGGTTGCAATTACGGAAAAAATATCGTATAATAATGCGTATGTATGGTGCGCGGCCATGCGGTTATGCTTTGAAAGAGGGGGGAGAGCGAAATGACGCTGCTCTGGATTGTTCGTATCCTGCTGATTCTGCTGGCTTTGTATCTGTTTTTAATCGCTCCCAATCTTTTTCATCGAAAATTGTGCGCAAAGCAGTTAACAAGCCATGCCTATGCCCATCGCGGACTGTATGACAATGCCCGCGGCGTGCCTGAAAATAGCCTGCCCGCCTTTGAGCGCGCTGTGCGCGCAGGTTACGGCATCGAGCTGGACGTGCGCGAAACGCGCGATCATGTGCTGGTTGTGCATCATGATGAAACGCTGGAGCGCTCCTGCGGGGATAAGCGCCGCGTGTGTGACGTGCCGCTGGCCGAGCTGCAGCAATTGGAATTGTTCAAGACGGGCGAGCATATTCCCACCTTTGACGAGGTGCTCTCTCTGGTCAACGGCCAGGTACCGCTGATCGTGGAATTGAAAACCGATTTTTACAACCACGCCCTGCCGCAGGCTGTTCATCAGCGGCTGAGCCAGTACAGCGGCGTTTACTGCATCGAGTCCTTTGACCCCTTCGCCGTGCGCTGGTATCGCAAAAACGCCCGCTCGGTGGTGCGCGGCCAGCTGTCCTTTATGCCTCCGCTCAAGGATAAGCCTTTTAAGGAAAAGCTGCGCCGCATTGCTCTGGGATATCTGCTGATCGACTTCCTGGGTCGGCCTGATTTCATCGCTTACGGTTATAAAACCGATGCGAATATATCGTTCCGTATTGTTGCCAACATCTTCCGCCCACTGCTTGCAGCCTGGACGGTGTGCGATCAGGAAACCTATCGTGAACTGCAGCAATACTATGATATCCAGATATTTGAACGCTTCCGCGCGCAGTAAACGCGCCGTCGCGCAACAAGGAGGACAAAGCATATGAGCGAAGTAAAACGCAATGAGATTACCGCCGAGGGCCTCAAAGCCCTAAAAGACCGTTTGGAGTATTTGAAAACCACCGGCCGTGCCCAGATTTCCGAATTGATCGCCACCGCGCGTTCCTTTGGCGATCTGAGTGAAAACGCCGAGTATGACGCGGCTAAGGATCAGCAGGCCAAGATGGAAGGCGAAATCGTAGAGCTGGAAGCCGCCATTCGCACCGCCGTCGTCGTATCCGATGAAGAAATCACCAACGAAAAAGTAAACGTGGGCACCACCGTGCGCGTGCTGGATCAGGATGAAGACTTTGAGGATGAATACCGCATTGTGGGCCCGCATGAGGCCGATCCCATGAACAACGCCATTTCCATCGACAGTCCTGTGGGCGCCGCGCTGATTGGCAAGCGCAAGGGCGACGAGCTGACCATCGAAATCCCCGGCGGCCTTTCTCATCTGAAGGTTCTTTCCATCGAGCGCACCGAACGCACTTAAGATTTTTTGAATAAAGGAGCATACGCGCATGTCTGAAAATATTCAGGTCACGCCCAACACGCCGGATTTCAGTGAGCAGGAGCAGATTCGCCGCGATAAGCTGCAAACCCTGATGGATAACGGGCAGAATCCCTACCTGATCACCAAATATGACGTTACCCACGAAAGCAATCAGATTCTGGCCAATTATGAAACGCTGGAGGGCCAGACGGTTGCTTTGGCGGGCCGCATGATCGGCCGCCACATCATGGGCAAGGCGTCCTTTGGCCGCCTGCTGGACGGCAAGGGCAAGATTCAGTTTTATGTTCGCCGCGACGATATCGGCGAGGAAGCCTACGCTGCTTTCAAAAAGCTGGATCTGGGCGACCTGATCGGCTTCACCGGCAAGCCCTTTAAGACCAAGACCGGCGAGATTTCCATCCATGTGGAAAGCCTGACGCTGCTGTCCAAGTGCTTAAAGCCTCTGCCGGAGAAGTTCCATGGCCTGACCGATACCGACCTGCGCTATCGTCAGCGCTACCTGGATATGGTGGTAAACCCCGAGGTGCGCGATACCTTTGTAAAGCGCAGCCAGATCATCTCCGCCATGCGCGAGTTCCTGGATGCCCGCGGCTTTCTGGAGGTGGAAACCCCTGTACTTCACACCCAGGCGGGCGGCGCCTCCGCGCGCCCCTTTATTACCCATCACAATACGCTGGATATCGATATGTATCTGCGCATCGCGCTGGAGCTGCACCTCAAGCGCCTGATCGTGGGCGGCTTCCCGCGCGTGTATGAGATTGGCCGCGTTTTCCGCAACGAGGGCATGGATCCCAAGCATAATCCGGAATTCACCATGATCGAGCTCTATCAGGCCTATACCGATTATAACGGCATGATGGATCTGATTGAGGATATGATCCGCACCGTGGCCCGCAAGGTCAACGGCACCGCCATCATCCAGTACGGAGATGTGACCATCGATTTTGAAAAGCCCTTTGAGCGCATTTCCATGGTCGAAGCCGTTAAGAAGTACGCCGGCGTGGACTTTGAGCAGATCGAGACCCTGGAGGAAGCCCGCAAGGTGGCCGACGAGCATCATCTGCACTATGAAAAGCGCCACAAGAAGGGCGATATCCTGAACCTGTTCTTCGATGAATATGTGGAAGAGCATCTGGTGCAGCCCACCTTCCTGACCGGCCATCCCGTCGATATCTCCCCGCTGGCCAAGCGTATGCCGCAGAATCCCGATTACACCGAGCGCTTTGAGCTGTTTGTGCTGGGGCGCGAGCTTGCCAACGCCTTCAGCGAGCTGAACGATCCCATTGATCAGCGCGCGCGCTTTGAGGCGCAGGCCGCGCTGCGGGCGCAGGGCGACGATGAAGCCTGCGGCGTGGATGAGGACTTCCTCAACGCTTTGGAAATCGGCATGCCGCCCACCGGCGGCCTGGGCATGGGCGTGGATCGTCTGGTGATGCTGCTGACCAACAACGCCTCCATCCGCGACGTGCTGCTGTTCCCGACGATGAAACCCACCAAGTGAGGAACCGGGGATGAAAATCAAAACGCCCCTGACGAAGCAGCGGCTTCGCACGCATTTTACCTATCATCTGTGGAAATACCTGTTGGCGGCGGCGCTGACTGTGTTCTGCGTGAACCTGCTCTACACCACCACCGCTTATCGTTCGCCGGAAAACCTGCGCGTGGATATCTATATGCAAAGCAGCACGGCCACTCAGGAAAAGGCCGACGCCTTCATGAAGGATGTTTGGCAGCGCGCCGTTCCTGATATGGAAACGGTCAGCACCATCCTGCTTACCGCAGGCTCCACAGATGATTATTATTCCAATATGCAGCTGTCCGTTTATCTGATGGCTGGCGAGGGCGATCTGTACGCCCTGAGCACTGAGGATTTCAAGCGCTTTGCGGCGCAGGGCGTGTTTATTGATTTAACGCCTTATGTGGAGTCCGGCGCGCTGAATGTGGAGGGCATTGATCTGTCCAGCGGCTATGTAACCCTGCTGGATGACGACGGTAACCCCACTGAAACCAAGTCCCTCTTTGGCATTCCGCTGTATACGCTCTATGGCTATATGGACGGCATGGGTCTGGATAATCGCGATCTGGTGATCGCCGTAACCACGTTTAGTCAGAACGAGGAAAACGTGATCGCCTTCCTGAATGAGCTGATCCAGTCCGGCCGGGGCGATATGCCTGAGCGTCTCAAGCAATAACACGCGGATGCTTCAACCGCGTTCGGGCTTTCCGGACGCGGCTTTTACTATGATAATGGGAGAACACACCATGCGCTACGATACGGTAATTTTTGATCTGGACGGCACGCTGACCAACTCCCACGACGGCATCACCAATGCCGTGCGTTATGCGCTGAACCAAATGAACCTGCCCATTCCGGACGAAGCGGGGCTGCGCAAGTACATCGGCCCGCCGCTGGTGGATTCCTTTCAGCGCTATGCCGGCATGGATGCGGCTGCCGCCGAGCGCGGCGCGCTGCTGTTTCGGGAATACTATGTGCCCACTGGACGATTTGAAAACCAGGTGTATCCCGGCATTCGTGAGTTGCTCAAGGCTCTGCATGATGGCGGCGCAAAGGTGCTAATCGCCACCGGCAAGCCAGAAGAAACCAGCTGGCTTATTCTCAAGCATTTCGGCCTGGATGGCTATATTGACGGCCTGAGCGGCCCCAGCGATTCTACCTCTACCGCTGAAAAGGGCGAGTTGATCGCGCGGGTGCTAAGGGGCGTATCCTATCAGCATGCCGTGATGATCGGCGACCGTGGCAGTGATATTGAGGGGGCGCATCAGGCGGGCGTTGACAGCATTGCCGTGGGCTATGGTTTTGGCGAGGCGGACGAATTGCAGAGCGCGCAGCCCACCCATATCGCGCCCACAGTAGATGCCTTGTCCGCAATGCTCCTGGGCTTCGTCCCCAAGCGGCACGGCTATTTTATCACCATGGAAGGGCTGGATGGCTGCGGAAAAACCACCCAGTCCGATGCGGTAGAAAAAGCGCTTCGGGATCGCGGCAGCCGTGAGCCGGGCGGCTGTCCGATTTCTGAAAAGATCCGTACCCTGCTGCTGGATGTGGCCAATACCGGCATGGATGATATCACCGAGGCCATGTTGTATGCTGCTGCGCGCGCACAGCATGTGCGGCAGGTAATCCTGCCTGCTTTGCAGGAGGGCGACGTGGTGCTGTGCGACCGCTTTGTTGATTCCAGCGTGGCTTTCCAGGGCGGCGGACGCGAATTGGGCGTAGCGCTGATCGAGCAGATCAACGCGCCTGCCATCGAGGGCTGCCTGCCGGATGCAACGATCTATCTGCGATTGGATCATGAAACGGCGCTTAAACGCCGTGCAAACGCTTCTGCGTTGGATCGTATCGAGCAGGAAAAGGCGGCCTTCCATGCGCGCGTGGAGGCGGCGTATGAAGAGCTGGCCGTGCGTCATGCCCAGCGCTTTATCTGCGTTGATGCGGCGCGCAAGCCCAAAGAGATTACAGATGATATTCTGCAGGCGCTCTTCACGCGCATGCAGGCGGCGGGGGTGGCTTAAATGCGGGTTGTGGTAGGCATGTCCGGCGGTGTGGATTCGGCGGTTTCGGCGTTGCTGCTCAAGCGTGCAGGCTATGATGTGATCGGCGTCTTTATGAAAAACTGGGAGGAAAAGGACGAAGACGGCGTATGTACTTCCGAAGGCGACTGGCGCGATGTGCAGCAGGTGTGCGAGCAGATTGATATTCCATACTATTCCGTCAATTTTGCCAAGCAATATTGGGATCGTGTTTTCACGCTGTTTTTGAATGAATATAAGGCTGGCCGTACGCCCAACCCGGATGTATTGTGTAACCGGGAGATTAAGTTCAAGGCGTTTCTCGATTTTGCCATGCAGCTGGGGGCGGAAAAGATTGCCACGGGCCATTTTGTGCAGACCAACGAGCAGGGTCAGCTGCTAAAGGGCGTAGATCCCAATAAGGAGCAAAGCTACTTTCTATATATGCTCCATCAGCAGCAGCTAAAAAAGGCCATCTTTCCTGTTGGCGGTATGACCAAGGCGGAGGTGCGCGAAATCGCCCTGCAAAACGGCCTGCCCGTGGCAAAGAAGAAGGATTCTACCGGTATTTGCTTCATCGGTGAGCGGCACTTCAAGCCCTTCCTCAGCCAGTATCTGCCCGCACAGCCGGGCGATATGGTTACGGTGGACGGCGAGGTTGTTGGCCGGCATGACGGGCTGATGTACTACACCCTGGGACAGCGCCGGGGGCTGGGCATCGGCGGGCATGGCGATGGCCGCAGCTATTTTGTGGTGGAGAAGGATCTGCAAAACAACCGTCTGATCGTGGCGCAGGGCGAAGACCATCCTTTGCTGTATAGTCGTGCCGCGCGAATTGAGCAGCTAACCTGGATTGACGAGCCTGCGAAAACACAGCAGGAATATGGCGTCAAAACGCGCTATCGCCAGCCCGATCAGCGCGCTACGCTGCGCGAGATGGACGAAAATGGCGCGATTGTAGAATTTGCCGAGGCGCAGCGCGCAGTTACGCCTGGACAAAGCCTGGTGATCTATCAGGGCGATGTCTGCCTGGGCGGCGGCATCATTGCGGAGTATTATCATTAAGATCAATTTTGCATAACAAAATCAATCCCCCTTTGTCCGAAAACGCCGGCAAAGAGGGATTTGATTTATCTATGCTTGCTTTCTGAATGCAATGAAATCAGAAGAACTTGCGCAGGAAGTTCGCTGCCATGCGGATATCGGCTACAGGATTCTCGCCCACTTCACGCTCAATGGTCAGGAAGCCATTGAAGCCGATTTCACGCAGGGCATCCAGGTATTCCTTGAAGGGCACGCTGCCCTCGCCCAGCGGCACCTCGATGAAGGCCTTGTCCGTTACCGGCTCTTGCGGGGCGATCACATGATAGATGATTTCGGGGTTGCGATCCAGCAGCTTGCGTCCATCCTTGGCATGGGTGTGTACGATGTACTTTTTCAGCGTATGCACGGCCTGAACAGGATCGTCACCCGTTACCATCACAAGGTTTGCGGGATCCATATTGACCGATACGCCTGTGGAGCGCAGGCTATCCAGGAAGCCGCACAGCACCTTCGCGGTTTCAGGGCCTGTTTCAACGGCAAAGTGCGCGTCCAGGCTGTCGGCATATTCGGCCAGCTCGCCGCAGGCATCCTGCATGATGTGATAGCGCGGATGCGCAGGATCCTGGGGAACAACGCCAATGTGGGTGGTTACGATATCCGTGCCCAGCTCCTTGGCCATGTCCAGAATGCGCTTGGAGGTTTCAATCAGCTCGGGGTTGAGCTCCGGATTGCCAAAGCCCTTGCCCAGGTCGCCGCAGATGGCGGAAACAACCAGGCCGTGATCGCGCATCTGCGCCATAAACTCTTTCTTCACGGCGGGGGT
>OLXB01000724.1_pt1 | contig 14218 bp, 10 predicted proteins | sample 1673681 | NCBI WGS metagenome assembly OLXB01 (sample SAMEA103958121, study PRJEB25191) | human gut metagenome
AAGATGGATCATGAGAATACAAAGCTCAATTCAAAGTCTTTGCCACACAACATTAAATACAAGTATCTTTTTGTTTATCCTAAATCACGATTTTATATTAGTGAAATGAACAGAGTCTTGGAAGACTCAGGATATACAGCCATACCTCTGGAAGACTTGAAGAAAGATTCCAAAACCATTATGCATAATGGTGATGTGATTAATCAAGTAGAGAACAAAATCAACTTGATAAGTCCATTGGCAAATGCGAAGATTAACGGTCGAACAAAGATTATTTGGAATTTATACAAGGGTTGCTCTAATGGATGTTCTTTTTGTGCCTATGGTCTTCCAAAAGACGAACAAGCAGATTTTTCTGTAGAAAGAGCAAAGAAAATCATAGAATCATTGACTTATCTAAATATAAAGGAAATAGATATTGCTACAGGAAACAAAGTTGATTCATTGAAACTTAAAGAAGTGATAGAATATGCTTCTTTAAAATTGCATAATAAGATAAGTTTGACAACTACATCAGATGTGATAAAGAAGATGGACAAAGGCTTTCTGAAGAAGCAGCATGTCAATATAGAGCTGACCTATGACTATCCACAAGAAAACAGTATTTTCAAATATCGTCCGAAAGAATATAGTGAGGATAATTATAAGTTAGCAAAGTCTTTGGTATCAGATGGAATAAAGGTTTCTGCATTGGTTGTGCTTCATCCAGACTTAAATAATGCCCAACTTTTGAAAATCAAGAAAGACTTGTCAAAGCTTAAAATTACAGATATCTTGTTCTTGCGTTTAATGCCAGTGGGAAAGCAGTCGTTTAATTTATATCCATCAGAGTTGAAGCGGAAAGAACATTATTCTTCTGCAAAAAAGATAGTAAAAGAAAACAAGATATATCGTTTTCACTGTGCGTTGTCTGCAATAGACGACATGGACGGAAAGAAATATTGCGATATAGGAATAGACAAGTTGGGCATTGATGCTGATGGAAAAGTATATGCATGCCCATGGGCAGAACATATTGCTAACAAAGAAGATTCACCATTCTATTTAGGTGATTTGCTTATCTCAGAAAATGCAATGTCAATGTTGTCTGAATCAGAAAATTACTCAAAGATATTAAGCCATGCCAATAACGGAAAAGCTTGCAAGGTGTTCTCCTATTTGCAAAGCGGAAATATCTTCTCCAATCAGGATGTTCTATATTGATTAAGTTGGGCTCAGGTGCGGAAGTCCGTGGATAGCCCACCAGACATGTTAACCGAAGATCATCATCATACGGTACATGAAGAAAGTCAAGTCTGCTACTCCTCTCACCTGCGCCCGAAATCCCTTCATCTTTGAGTTGAGAGATTCTGCAGAAGCATTGGTAGAACGATTGTTGAAGTAATTCAATACATACTCCTCCTTCTCCTTTATAGTGTCACGTACTGCGATTAGCTCTCTGATGTGGCTTCTGCCTATATTCTTGTACCACGCATGTAATGCCTTCTTGGCCTTCTTGCGGCTCTGCTTCTTCTTGAAGATGTTTCTCAATGCGCAGACCAAACCATAGCCGGTCTTGATTCGGTTATCCAGTTCGAAGAGAATCTTCATGCCTTTCTTCTGCCAGTCCGTCCAGTCATTGCCGCTCTTGAGCAGAGGGTAGCGTACATGAGTCAACAGTTCCACCTTAGTCTCACCATTGGCAAGTATCTCTGGCTGAAACTTCTCATTCTTGCGCTTTCGTGGCCTTCCAAGGGTTTTGCCGTTCTTGCTCTTCTTTGGTTTGTGGTTCTTCGCATAGTATGCCCTCGCCTTGCGTCTTGCCTGCACAAGTTTCTTGAACTTGCTTTCCTGCATATTCCTCTCCGTGACGGCAGCACGCTTGAGTTTCATGCGCATCTCCTCAAGACCTTTGCCTGCAAGCTGCATGATATGAAAGCAGTCTATGACAATCTCCGCATTGGGGAATACCTGCTTGATGATGCCCATCATGCTGTCGGAGAAATCCATCGTGACTTCCTTCACTGCAAGACGTTTCTCTTCCGGTATGGCCATGAGTCGCATTGCCACTTCTGCAATGGTAGTCCCCTTGACAGCTGCGATGAGCGTACCACGCTTACCATGTCCTTCCTTGTTGGAGAGGAATGTAAAGAGGTCATTGTGCAGCATACTCTCATCTATGCTTAGGTGCGTGCCCATATTCTGGGCGAAGAGCACCCACTCTGCGGCATGATCCTTCTGGTCCCAGTCTTCAAAGTCACTCAGGTGCTCCTTGTAGACACGGTTCAGGTACTTACCGTCAGTCTGGAAGAATCGCGCCACGCATTGGGCCGTCACTGGGTAGGTATCCAACCATTTCTTTTAAAAAAGCAGCGAACTCAATAGAGTAGCTGGTGCCGTCTGCAATAAGTGCAGGAGTATCTAACAGTTGGTTCTTCCCATCCTCCGTAAGCCATCTGCGACGGCGCACATGAAGGGCAACCTTGTGCTCACGCACAGGGAAGTCATTGAACACCCGGGGCTCCGTAAAGCCATTCGGCTTCAAATCATGCCACACATCATCGCGCAGGTCACGTTCGTCAAGATAGATATGAAGAATGCGGATTTCCGTATTCGTCTCATCGTATAGACCAGTGCACTCTTCATCGACATTGGTAACTTCAAAGGTGTCAAGCATCCCTTTTGGAAGCATGTAGCGTACGAGTATCTCGTAGTCAAATTGGGTAGTCTTCTTTGCCATGATGCAAAGGTACTACTTTTTATTGGAAAACATGTACCGTGCGATGATAATCTTTTGGTTAACATGTCTGGTGGGCTATCCACGGACTTCCGCACCTGAGCCAAAATTGCCAACGGAACGTCAATTGAATTTAACCCCCAAACAGGAAGTTGAATATAATAATATTCCTACAGAGGCAGACCTTGACATCAATGAGTTGGAACGTATCGACAAACTGTATAACTATCATCAGATAGACCGGAGGATTTTACGTAAACGTATTGACATAATACTGCGAGAAAATACTCAAACAACTTTAGCAGAAGTGATTGAACAGAATAATGGAATAGAGAAAGGTCTCTCAGAATTGTTTGGATACATAGCCATACTAAAAGAATACAAGACCATAGTTTCTGACAATCGTACACAAGAGATTATATTTTCTAAAAACAAAACAATAACTATCCCTGAAATCATTATTACACAATGAACGAATACGGAATAAAACCATATAGTAAAGCTGTCGTTAAGTTACTGAAAGGTGTCGTTGAAAAGAACGATATCGTATGGAGCGACATTCTCACTTACCAGACTGAAATACAAAACTATATCAGCATAATTGGTTTAGAGCTTATCCTCAAAAAGGACGAAGGATTTGCCTTTATAAAACAGACAACAATTGAGGATACCAAAACTATAAACTTGGTATCACGTAGACAATATGGATTTGAGCTATCTGTAATGCTTGTAGTATTACGCCAGATGCTAGAAGATTTTGACAGCAATCCGACGTTGTCACAGGCAACGGACAAGTATGTGACAGCATTCGAGATAAAAGAGGAAACAGAAATGTTCCTACCGGCAACATACAATAAAGCAAAGTTCGAAAAAGAGCTTGATAATAACATTGAACGTATTGTGGATTTCGGTTTCCTCGTTGCGCCTAAAAGCAATGACGGAGAAACACGATATAAGATTCACCGTATTATCAAGGAGAAAGTTACACTTGACGACTTATTGGATTTTAAGAAACAGCTAAACGACTATGACACATCAGACCAATCTTTTTAATACGGACCCGCAGGTTGCTGGTTTCAAACTTGACTACATGGAAGTGTGGAATTGGGGAACATTCAACGACAAAGTGTATCGAATGAGTCCTCATGGCAACAACTCGTTGCTTACGGGTGCAAACGCTTCGGGCAAAAGTACGCTGATAGATGCTTTGCTCACATTGCTTGTGCCTCAACAGCACAAGCGCTTCTACAATCAGTCGTCTGGTGCCGAGAAAAAAGGAAACAGAACGGACATTACATATTTCTTTGGAAATTACGGTCAACAGCAAGAAGGCGAAGCAGGTGCGACATCCTTAAAGCTGCGCGACAAAAATGCCCGTTCAGTATTGCTGTCAACGTTTAGCAATTCAGACGGCAGAGTAGTGACGCTTTTCCAGGTCCGCTATTATTCTGGCGAGGAACTGAGAACTGTTTATGGCATGGCTCATAAACATCTTACAATATCGCAGAATTTTGCAGACTTTGACTCAAATGGCGTTTGGCGCAAACATATGGAAAAAGAATTGAATACAGGAAGCAGCAAACGCATTGTCGAGTTTTTCAACGGACCTAAAGCATACGGGGAGAAAATGCTTTTAGTGTTTGGCATGCGATCGGATAAAGCCCTTACACTTTTCAATCAGATCGTTGGAGTAAAGGTGCTCAACGATTTGGACAGTTTCATCCGAGACAATATGCTTGAGGAAAGAGATGCTGAGGAAAAATATAAGGAACTGAGAGAAAACTTTCAGAACCTCATGGACGCAAAGACAAACATAGAGAAGACGAAGGAACAGATACGCCAACTCGAGCCAATAGACAGATTGGCAGAAGACGTGCTGTTGATAGAGAAGAGCATCAAGGAACTGCAAAGCGAGAAAGACATTGTTTCTTATTGGTTTGCCGTAAGGACTGTAAAGCTCTGTCAGGAGCATCTGGAAAGTTGTAAAAGTGAGTTACGCCAATTGGACGACAGGATTAAAGCTAATAACGCAGATAAGAGAAGACTCGACGAAGAAAAAAGCAGTTTGGAAGTAGCCATCAATTCTGATTCTGTAGGCCAGCAAATAAAGGATATTGAAAAGGAAATCCTAAACCTTACGGAACGCTTTGAAGAACGAAAGAAAAAGGAGGAAAAGTATAACACTCTCATCCATAAACTTGAATTGCCTCAAGGCGTCGACTCTTCAACATTCCAAAGTAACAAAGCGACAGCTCAAAAGCAAAAGGTGGCTTTGCAGGAACTGCTGGACAATGAACTATCTGAAAGAAATAGACACTTAAAAAATGAAAAGGAAGATATAAAAGCCAACATAAAGAGCCATGCTGAGACAATAAAATATCTTCATGAACATAATAACAATATCTCCGGTCGTGTTGCTGAAATCCGTGATGAGATTATACAGCACATTGGAGCTACAGCGGATGAGATTCCTTTTATAGGTGAACTCATAAGCTTAAAAGACGATGAGCGTGAATGGGAGTCTGCCATTGAGCGTATACTCCATAACTTTGCGCTACGGCTGATTGTGCCCGAAAAATACTATCGTCAGGTGAACGAATACGTCAACAATCACAATCTGCGAGGCAGAATAGTGTATCAACGATATAACTATTCTGCCGCCTTACGAGAGTTTGCGAACAGGCAAGCTCAAGATAATTCTCTTTTGAACAAAATCGATTTCAAGCCCAATGCCAAATATATAGACTGGATTGAAGACAGACTATATTCTGAGTTCAACTATACGTGTGTGGATACACTGGAAGACTTCAATCATATAAACGAAAATGCTGTAACAAAAGAAGGTCTCATCAAAGCGAGGGGTGGAAAGCACGAGAAGGACGATCGTAGAGAAATCAATCGTAGAGAACATTATGTACTTGGTTGGGACAATCGCGAGAAAATAGCAGCCATAAAGAAAGAGTATGAGAATTTACTCAGTCAGCTAACTATCAAGAATAATGATCTAAAGGAACTTGACAATAAAAGAAAGGAAACGGAAGAACGCAAAGAAACATTTTCACGCTTGCTTGAATTTGAAAAGTTCGATGATATTGACTGGCAATCATATTCGATAAGAATTAACGAGAAAAATGAAGAAAAGAAGCAGCTCGAATCTACTAATGATAGAGTAAAGACGCTACAACAACAATTAGAAAAAGTAAAGCTGAGAATCACAGACATTGAAACTCAGAATCAAAATCTATCCAGACAGCAAGGTGTGCTTGATAAGGCTAAAAAAGACACGGAAGAACGTTGTTCTGAGAATTCTAATGCACTGGCTTTAATGGATACTGTTGACGTAGACGAATTTGAGAATAGTAATCCAAATCTTCTGCTTGTTGGGTTGGCTGATATAGAGGCAAGGCTGAAATCCATGCAGAACGATGTTGATAATAAAATCAAGAATCAGCAAGCAGAAAAAAACAGGAAGGAAAATGAAGGCAGAAACAAGATTATAAAATTCAAGAATCCTTCTGAGGAGATAACAACAAAGTTCAGAGACTGGCGTTCTGATGTCAATAGCCTACCTGATTCTGTAGAATTCATCTCTGAATACCAGACTCTCCTCAAAAAGCTGAACGAGGAAGCTCTGCCAAGTTTTGAGAAGAAATTCAACAAGTATCTGCAGGAAAGGCTCATCAACAATATTTATACGTTCCGTCAGTTCTTCAAGGATTGGGAATCATTAATAAACAAGACCATCAATCAGCTCAATTCGTATCTTAAGGATATCAACTTTAATGTTTATCCAGAAACATACATCCAGCTGGAATCATCAAAGAAACGCAACGTCAACATAAATGAATTCGTGCAGATGCTGGAGAAAGCAATACCTAACCTACATGAGATAAATTCCACCATAGACGGTCAGCGAATCCATTTTGAGCAACATGTCCTACCTCTGATGCAACGACTGGAGGACGAAAATTGGCGAAAAGAGGTAATGGATGTTAGAGCAAGGTTCTCATACAAGGCTGTGGAACACTATAAAGCAGACGACCTGAAACGAAACACCTATGAGTCGATGGGACAACTCTCGGGCGGCGAAAAGGCCCAGCTGACGTACACAATTCTTGGTTCGGCCATTGCATACCAGTTTGGCTTGACAAAGCATGGATGCGACTCTTCGTTCCGCTTTATAGCAATAGACGAGGCGTTCAGAGCACAGGACGAAGACAAGGCCCGGTATCTGATTTCGCTCTGCAAACAACTGCATCTACAACTGTTGGTAGTAACACCAAGTGATAATATTCACATCGTTGAAAACGACATATCGTATGTTCATTATGTGGAACGAAAAGGCAACGCATCAGTACTCTACAATATGCCTATAAATCAATTTAAAGAAGAACGCCAAAAGACATTTGAATCGAAATGATTACATCGGCAGAAATAAAGAAGAAAGCATTACGCAAGTATACAGACTACTTGCGTAATGTTGCTGCAGGAATAACGTTCCAGCAAATAGAAATACCATGTGACAAAAAAGCAAGTGACACAATAGCAGAATACCAAAAGGAATATAATGACATTCGCTCTCTGTCTAAAGAGGTAAAAGGCTATGGCTATAGCATAGAGTGGAAGACCGTAAAGAACAAAATGCTTGGCACACAGGATTTTCCAAGTAAAATCAAGTTTGAAACGGCAGAGGATTTCGAACGATTCCTACAAAAAACAAAAGAAGTAGCTGACTTCAGAAAAAATGTAGCACTAATCAATGGAAAGTTCCCTGAACTACAATATTGGATAGAAAGATACCCACAAAAGATTATTGACAACTCAGAAGATTGGAATGACATTCTTAAGGTATTGGATTATTTCTCAAAGAATCCCCAACCACAGCTATACATACGCGAGTTGCCCATTGAAGTGCATACAAAGTTCATAGAGCAACACAAAGCATTGATAGGTGAGTTGCTTGATATCGTTATCAAAGAGTACATTAACACCAACGAAAAAGAATTCGAAAAGCGCTATAACTTACGTTATGACGAGCCTACTGTGCGGATGAGACTATTGGATAGGACTTTGGCAAAGAAGTTATTTTACGGTCTTGATGACATAACAATACCAGTCAGCCTATTTCTAAAGTTACAGATTCCTATTTCCAAGGTTTATATAGTAGAGAACAAAGTAAATTTCCTAACCTTTCCTCTTATACCAAACAGTATTGTTATATGGGGAAAAGGCTATGGTGTTGCTTCCATTAAAGACTCAGAACTACTAAAATCCATAGACCTTATTTATTGGGGAGACCTTGATGCACAAGGTTTTGAAATTCTGTCGCAATTCCGTGGCTATTTCGCTCATGTAAAAAGCATGTTAATGGACAAAGCAACTTTCGACAAGTACTTTGAGAAAGAGTGTGGAACACCAAGCAAAATCAGCGTTAAGCTAAATCTGACTACAGAAGAGGAAGAATTGTATCAATATATAAAAGTAAACAACTACAGGCTTGAACAAGAAAAGATTCCTCAACGCTATGTAATTGAACAACTCAAATGTATATTAGACTAAATGTAACAAAAAAGGCGTACAACCAATCTCTATGCGATTTCAGTTGTACGCCTTTTTATTTATTCTTGTTCAGAATGTCTATCCTTAAAAGTCAAGCTTATTTCACTTCCTCGAAGTCGGCGTCCTGAACATCCTGAGCGCCATCATTAGCACCCTGTGACTGCTGACCGCCCTGAGCACCCTGAGAACCAGCCTGCTGACCACCCTGATACATCTGCTGAGAAGCAGCCTGCATAACGGTGTTCAAGTTGTTAATAGCTGAATCGATGGCTGCAACATCACCAGCCTTGTGAGCATCCTTCAACTGCTGCAATGCCTGCTCGATGCCTGGCTTCTTGTCTGCTGGAATCTTATCACCGTTATCCTTCAAGAAGTTCTCGGTGGTGAAGATCATAGAGTCTGCTTGGTTCATCTTGTCAATCTTCTCGCGCTCAGCCTTATCAGCAGCAGCGTTCTGCTCTGCCTCAGCCTTCATGCGGTTGATCTCGTCCTCGCTCAAACCAGATGAAGCCTCGATACGAATGCTCTGCTCCTTACCAGTAGCCTTGTCCTTGGCTGATACGTTCAAGATACCGTTGGCATCGATATCGAAGGTAACCTCAATCTGAGGAACACCACGACGAGCTGGAGCAATACCTGTCAAGTTGAACTGACCGATACTCTTGTTCTGAGCTGCCATTGGACGCTCACCCTGCAGTACGTGGATGGTAACCTCTGTCTGATTGTCGGCTGCTGTAGAGAATACCTCGCTCTTCTTGCAAGGGATGGTTGTATTAGCGTCGATCAACTTTGTCATCACACCACCCATAGTCTCGATACCGAGAGTCAATGGAGTAACGTCGAGCAATACGATGTCGCCAACACCCTCCTCCTTGTTCAGGATGGCACCCTGGATAGCTGCACCTACTGCTACTACCTCATCTGGGTTAACACCCTTAGAAGGCTCCTTGCCGAAGTAGTTCTTAACGAGTGTCTGAACGGCTGGGATACGGCTTGAACCACCAACCAAGATAACCTCGTCGATATCTGATGTAGAGAGCTTAGCGTCACGAACAGCATTCTGGCAAGGTACAAGACAAGCCTGAATCAAGTTGTGAGCCAACTGCTCAAACTGTGCACGAGTCAAAGTCTTAACCAAGTGCTTTGGCATACCGTCAACGGCTGTGATGTAAGGCAAGTTGATTTCTGTAGATGTAGAGCTTGACAACTCAATCTTAGCTTTCTCAGCTGCTTCCTTCAAACGCTGCATAGCCATAGGATCCTTGCGGAGATCTACGCCTTCCTCTGCCTTGAAACCATCAGCCAACCAGTTGATGATTACCTGATCGAAGTCATCACCACCCAGGTGAGTATCACCATTGGTAGAAAGTACCTCGAATACGCCGCCACCGAACTCCAGGATAGAGATATCGAATGTACCACCACCCAAGTCGAATACGGCGATCTTCATATCCTTGTTAGCCTTGTCAACACCATAAGCCAAAGCTGCGGCTGTAGGCTCATTGACAATACGCTGAACGTTCAAACCTGCAATCTGACCAGCCTCCTTAGTTGCCTGACGCTGCGAGTCAGAGAAGTAAGCAGGAACTGTGATAACTGCATCTGTAACCTCCTGTCCGAGATAATCCTCTGCAGTCTTCTTCATCTTCTGGAGAACCATCGCAGAAATCTCCTGTGGAGTATATTTACGACCCTCGATTTCAACACGTGGATAACCACCCTCGTTTACTACTGTGTAAGGCATTGCCTCAGCCTCTTTCTGGCTCTGAGCGTAAGTCTCACCCATGAAACGCTTGATAGAATATACAGTGTTCTTAGGGTTTGTGATGGCCTGACGCTTAGCAGGATCACCTACCTTGCGATCACCATCCTTAACGAAACCTACTACTGATGGAGTAGTACGCTTACCTTCACTGTTAGCGATTACAACTGGTTCGCTACCTTCGAAAACGGCAACACAACTGTTTGTGGTACCCAAGTCAATTCCAATTACTTTTCCCATAATTATTTTGTTTTTATTTTTTTCGTTATTAATATGTTATAAAATCTCATTAACACCCAGACTGGAAGTTTGCCGAAGATATGCATCTATCGGGAGCTTCGCCCTAAGTGTTTACGCTACCTATAATAACAAAGCGTGTGCCAATGGTAAGATTGGCACACGCATGCTGACAAATTGTCATAAGTTGCTATTTCCTTGAAAAGTATTTGCCACCTTTTATAATAATAAGGCCTTGGCGATTCGCTTGATTCATCTGCCGTCCTAAGACATCGTAAGTCTTATGGTCGGATTCTCTCGTCACTACAGGCTGGCTGATATGAGAAGGCTGCATGATTTTCTGAATAGAGAAATCAGCAAATCTGAGTTCTTCGTTGCGCAGTAGGTTTTCCATCGAGCGATCTTCACCTATATAACGATAAATCCCCCATTTAGGTCGAAGTCCTGCACAGTCAGTACGCCACATATCGCAAGCCTCAGTATCCACTCGAAGCACCTGTTTCCCTGTCTTGACATCATTGATAATTACCGAATACAGACCATTTTCACCAAACCTTACCCTTTCGGTCACCTCTACCCAATGTCCCATCAGCAATGAAAGGTCGGCATCAGCCATGGTCTTCAGCGCACCCGTATGCCTGTCGTGATGTCTCACCTGCAACACTTGCTTCTGTTTCTGTTCACTCCCTGTAGTACGACAAGTAAATGTAATCAGCGGAGTAGACACGTCAGCCGTTCCCGCCTTGTTGTCGATACCCTTCAGCTGATGAATATGCGTAAAGTTTTTAGTTGTCAACAATCCTTTAGGTAGCAGAAACTTCCATTTAAATACCATTTCTTCACCTTCAAAACCTATCATCGACTCAGGCGACTTATTGAAGGTTTTGATTTCGTTGCGCTGCCTGTCGGTAGTACTCACGATGCCACGGTCATCGTCTATCTTGGCATGTATGAAAAACTGAAACACATATTTATTCAGAGCCTCGTCCATGACTTGTTGTATGTGCTGAAAAGGCTTAGAGGCATGGTCGCGTGAGTAATCGGGACACTCATACATGTAGCCCGAAGATGTAATCAGCTGATAGGTCGGCAACAAGTGTTCCGTCAGGTTCACCTGCCATCACCGCCAGCGGCAACATCACGACTGCCAAAATAAAGAATCTTATATCGTTCTTCATGTCAATAATCAATGGCTATTTTACAACAAAAAAGGGTAAAAAAATGAACATACTTGCGATGAGCAACGAAAGTACTTGCGATGGCTGTTGAAAGTACTTGCGATGGGCAACGCAAGTACTTTCGTTTTTTGAGGGTGTTAAGACATCTTTTCTGCAGGCCTCTATCACTTCAAATTCTTCTGGATGAATTCGACCGATTTGAAGAAGATTTCCTCCATCTTATCAGAACCTTTTGACGATAAGCTGTGATCATAGAAAGGATAGATGTCAAGCACAATCTTGCCACCCTTTTGCTTTACAGCCTCAGCAAATAGTTTGCTCTGCTCACACTCCACCGTCAAGTCGTAAGTGCCACAGACGAGAAGACAAGCAGGAACATTCTTTTTAGGAATGAGATTGATAGGCGACACGGCAGCAAGCGTTTTAGGATTGAGCTGGTCGAAGTAAGCGATGCGCTGTGCATCCTTCGTCTTGGCAGTAATCTTAGCTTTCTGCAGATCGTAGATGCCCGAATAGCCCACCAGCAGTTTGGCTTGCGACTTCATGGCACCCACGGCAGCCAGATGAGCTCCCGCAGATGTACCCAAAAAGCCAAAACAAGAAGGGTCTACATTCAGTTCTTTGGCATGGCTTTGCACATATTTCAGTGCATCCATCACATCTTGTATTGTGACCTGTATACTGGCTCCTGGCTGTGGTGCCAAGGTATATGCCACTCTCACGCCCGTGATTTCTGCCTGTTTGGCAAGATACTGCGACAGAACCTTAGAAGAACTGTTATTACCTGTGCGCCATCCACCGCCATGCAGATAAATCATAAAAGGAGTAGGCTTATCCGCAACAGCCTTGTCTACAGAAAGAATGAGTTCGTAACCATTCGCTTTCTTGTAAACGAAGTCTATAGTTTCTACGCCTTTGTAGAGTTTTCTTGTCAGTCGCTGTGGTTCATACTTATATGGCACCAGTACATCGGTAAGCGCACTCATGTCCATACGTGCCTTGGCATAACGCGCTTCCTGCAACAGTTTATAGCCACCCTGTCCATCCTCTACCAGTTTCATAGCATAGTGGTTGGTGAGTTGAGGATTCTGCGCCTTCACACCTATGGCCGTGCCAAACATGGCACAAACCAAGCATAATAAAGATACATATTTTTTCATTTTCGGAGTATTATTAGTCTATCATTCATGTTTAGGAAGTTCATTCAAGCAGCGTTAGCGACTGAACGAAACGTCATAATAAGGCATCAGCAGAGCACTCTTACCAGTCATTCCCAACTGATAAGCCAGTTTGATGTAATTCTTGTTTCCCAAAGCCTTTCCTGCTTCGAGCAAGACAGGGGTAGCACGTCGATTGTCAAACTTACGAATTTGCTTATACGACCATTTCTCTGGCACTTTGTAATAAGGGAACAAAAAGGCCACCACATCAGCCAACGATCGCTGCGAAGCAGTCTTCATTGTCCATAGATTCTCACCTATACCAGCAGCTATAAAAGAAGCCTGCAAAGCAGCTTCGCACACAAAGGTGGAATAATGCAAAGACAAGGTGCGAGCCAACTCCTGTGGCAGCGAACCATCTTCAGCTATCTGGTTGTTGAGTTTCTGCATGAAGTCATCACGCAGCACTTCCCTGATGCGATTTTCGTAACCCAAGAAAGCTAAAAGTTCCATGTGTGTCACATCAAACCACAATCCATGATTGTTCTTGGCTCTACGTTCCATTAGTCCCTGTGTGCTGTGCTCCAGCCAATACAGGAAAGCCTTTCCCCATTCTGTGAGTTGCGTCTGATCTTGCTCTGTCCATCCAGCATAATTCTTGATAAGAGCCGACATACACAGAGCACGACAAGCATGGCGAGCATCAAGTATACCTGTGCCACGAAGCTTGGTGTGTCCTGGTATGATTTGCGAATAAACCATATTAGGATTCATACCCGTAACGCTGTCGGTGAACCATGCACGCAGATAACGAGCACAATGTTCGGCATACAGACTCTTGCCTGTGACATAATAAAGCAACGACAAGCAGTCTACGGCATTGGCCATTCTCACCATGGCTTTTTCGCTCATATACGAGTCGATTTCGGGATTCACCTTACCATCATGTCTCACATAAGGGAGTCCGTCCTTCTTAGTAGAATCGGGCCACCAGTAACGAGACAAAGAGATGTAATCACGAGCGTCATTAGAGGGAGGCAGAATCTTCGACTTGACAGTAGGAGCCTTATCCTTTATCAGTTTGACAGCCATCACCTCATAGGAACCAACCATTTTGACAGCCTGCTCATTGTTATGCAGATAAGCCTCTTTAAGAGCAGCCAGACGCTGCTTATCAAGAGGCAAAATCTGAGCCTTTGCAGAGACCAAAGCCCCTGCAAAGACCAGTAAAACTATGAGTTTTCTCATAAAGTAACGAAGTGTTTTTTATGAGAAGAAAACACCACCATTGATATCAATGTTGGCACCAGTGATGTAAGAAGCCTCATCACTTGCCAAGTAGCAAACCAAGTCGGCCACTTCATCAGCCTGTCCCTCACGACGGAGAGGATAGTTACCTTTCATACGCTCACGATTCTCAGGAGTATTGAAGATGTCGTGGAAAGAGGTAGCTATCGTACCAGGACAAACAGCATTGACACGGATTCCGTCAGGACCCAGTTCCTTGGCCATAGAACGAGTAAAGGTAGAAACAGCAGCCTTAGATGTAGCATAGAGCGAAGCACCTGCACCACCACCATCACGAGCAGCCAAAGAAGAGAAGTTG
>OLXB01000733.1_pt1 | contig 14100 bp, 13 predicted proteins | sample 1673681 | NCBI WGS metagenome assembly OLXB01 (sample SAMEA103958121, study PRJEB25191) | human gut metagenome
ATACTTAATTAGTTATTTATTAATTTTTTTTCTTCATTAACCTGTTTTTGCAATAATTCTAAATCTTTAATGCTCTTATTATCCTTCAATACTTTCATTTGTCTTCTTGCTGAATTATTAAGTCTTACTAGTCTTTCACTTTGCGGAACTTCTTCTTCAATTAATTCTGCATTTGTATTTTGTAAGTTATTTAAGATTACTAAGTGAAGTAAATCAGTATAATCCCTTATATTTCCATTTTTTGCAAGTTCTGGATTACTTTTTCTCCATTCTTTTACTGTCATACCAAATAATGCAACATTTTAAAACATCGGCTTCTTCGGCGTAAACAAATTTCTTTTGCTCCTCTGTTAGTGTTGGAACAATATAAGTTTTTACTGCATCAGTATGAACAACATAGTTTAATTTAGATAAAATTCTATTTGCTTGCCAGTCTATTTTTTTTCTGATATGCTTCATTAGTTTTCAGTCTCTCAAACTCAGTTATTAAATATAGTTTAAACTCAGGAGATAACCAACTTGTAAATTCAAATGCAATATCTGGATGAGCAAAAGTTCCAATACTATATCTTCCACCTTTTGAAACTATTCCTATTGCATTAGTCCTTTTTATCCACTATGTTGGTGACATTGCAAATGAGTTTTTTCCATACTCTGTTTTAATTTGGTCGAATTCGACTAAATTAAAATCTTGATTATGAAGTTCTTCCTATAAACCAATATAATCAATAGTATTTATTCTTCTTAACCAATTTTTCACTGTAAAAGAATTTTTTTCATCCCGATAAAATTATATCATACTTTTCTTATTTAACATATAGTATATATTAAAAAAATAACTATTCTATCCACACATATTGTTGATACTTTTATTTCATATTCATATCTATCAACATCTACTATTAATTGAAGTTTTAAAGACTTATGGCTTTAAAACTCTTTTTTGAAGACCTTAAGCTTCAAAAACACCAAAGTGACTATAGGCACGGAGGTGAAACTTCAATAAAATAAAGGAAATATTAAATATTTACTAGTTTTTTTAGTTAAAATATAGTAAAATATTATCTAGGAGATGATTTGATGTTTAAGATACTTAAAAAGATGTTTGATAATGAATATAAAGAATTATATAGATTTAGTAAACTAGCAGACCAAATAGATGCTCTTGATGAAGAAATGAGTAAATTATCTGATAAAAAACTTGCTAGTTATACTGATAAGTTTAAGAAAAGACTAGAAGATGGAGAAACACTAGAAGATATTCTAGTGGAAGCTTTTGCTGTTGCTAGAGAAGCTGCTTATAGATGTGTTGGTATGAAACCATTCTACTGCCAACTACTAGGTGGTCTTGCTATCCACTACGGCAATATTGCTGAGATGAAAACTGGTGAAGGTAAAACACTTACTTGTGTACTTCCTGCTTATTTAAATGCTTTAACAGGCAAAGGTGTTCATATCGTTACAGTTAACGAATTTTTATCTACCAGAGACTCTGAATGGATGGGTAGTATATTTAGATTCTTAGGTCTTTCTGTAGGACTTAACTTAAGAGAGTTATCTTTTAAAGAAAAGCAAGATGCTTATAACTGTGATATTTTATATAGTACTAATAATGAACTTGGTTTTGACTATTTAAGAGATAACATGGTTGTAAAAAGAGAAAATAGAGTACAAAGACCTCTTAACTATTGTATTGTCGATGAGGTTGACTCTATCTTAATAGATGAAGCTAGAACTCCTCTTATTATATCTGGTGGGGTTATGCAGTCCGCTAATCTATATACTGATGCCGATAGATTTGTTAAATCTCTTAAAGAAAATGAAGACTATATTATGGATGAAAAATCTAAGGCAGTTAGTTTAACTGATGAAGGTAGTAGAAAGGCTGAAGAACATTTCCATTTAGATAACTTGTATAATATTAATAATACTGCTTTGGTACATCATATAAATCAGGCTTTAAAAGCTAACTATGCAATGAGTTTGGATGTTGATTATGTTGTACAAGATGGTGAAGTTGTTATCGTAGACCAATTTACTGGTAGACTTATGAAAGGTAGAGCCTTCTCCGATGGATTACATCAAGCTATTGAGGCTAAAGAAGGAGTTAAGATTCAACAAGAGACTAAGACTCTTGCTACAATTACTTTCCAAAACTACTTTAGAATGTATCATAAATTATCTGGTATGACTGGTACTGCGAAGACTGAAGAAGAAGAATTTAGAAATATTTATAATATGTTTGTTATTCAAATTCCTACGAATAAACCTGTTATTAGAGAGGATGCTACTGATTTATTATATCCTGGTAAAGAAGGTAAATATAATGCCATAGTAAGAGAAATTGAAAGAAGACATGCTGCTGGTCAACCAGTACTTGTTGGTACTATTGCTATTGAAACTTCTGAATTACTTAGTAAAATGCTTACTAAAAAGAAGATTCCTCATGAAGTATTAAACGCTAAGAATCACGTTAGAGAGGCTGAAATTATAGCTCATGCAGGTGAAAAAGGTGCTGTTACTATTGCTACTAATATGGCTGGTCGTGGTACCGATATTAAACTTGGCGAAGGTGTAAAAGAACTTGGTGGCTTATGCGTTATTGGCAGTGAAAGACATGAGTCTAGAAGAATAGATAATCAGCTTAGAGGTAGAAGTGGTAGACAAGGTGACCCTGGATTTACGCAATTTTTTGTATCTTTTGAAGATGAACTTCTTGTTAGATTTGGTTCTGATAGATATAGAGGTATGCTTGCTAACTTAGGTTTTACTGGAGATCAGGCTATTCAAAATAAAATGTTCTCTAAAACAGTTGAATCTGCGCAAAGAAAAGTTGAAGGTAATAACTTTGATATAAGAAAACAACTTCTTAATTATGATGATGTTATGAATAATCAAAGAGAGATTATCTATGCTAAGAGAAATGAAATTCTTGATAATGAATCTATTCATGATACTGTTCTTAATGGATTTAGAGATTATATTAGTGATATAGTTAATTCTCATTTGGTAGAGAGTACTAAATTAAAAGAAGAAGATTATAGTGAAATACTTGAAGCCGCTAACGAGAACTTGCTTAGAAAGTATAGAATTAACTTATCTGAGATTAATGGTAAACATCCTGATGAGGTAATTGATACTATTTATAATAATGTTACTCGTGATTATGAAGAAAAATTAGAGGATATTCCTGAAGAAGTTAGAGATGAATTTGAAAAAGCTGTTTCACTTAGAGTAATTGATAATTACTGGATGGAACATATTTCTACAATGAGTCATTTAAGAGATGGTATTGGTCTTAGAGGTTATGCTAATACTAGTCCACTTCAGGCATATACTATGGAAGGATATCAATTATTTGATGAAATGATAGCTAGAATTAATAAAGATATTAGTATTTATCTACTTAAATCTGAAATTAGACAAAATCTAGAAAGAAAACAAGTAGCAAAGAATGCTATTACTAATGATAGTAAGGACCACGCTAAGGTACAAAAGAAGAGTACTAAGGTTGGTAGAAATGATCCATGTCCATGTGGAAGTGGTAAGAAGTACAAACAGTGCTGTGGCAAATAGCCCATAAAATAAGGGTTTGCGAGATTTGAAAGGACTAAAAAAAGGTTGAAAAAACCTCAAATGTTTGTAAATTGTTTGTAAAAATTACAAAATGTTTGTAAAATAGTCCTCAAACCCTTATAAAATAAGGAAAAAAATTTACAAACATTTTTACAAACAAAATAAATACTAGCAATTTGCTGGTATTTTTTCATTTGCTAAGCAATTAGTGGAGGAAAAAATTATGGGAAATGTTTATGTTCAAAAAAGGGGAAAGGTATATCAATATCAATTTGCGATAGCATCTATTGATGGTAAAAGAAAATATAAAAACAAGTCAGGATTTAGAACAAAATCAGAAGCTATTGAGGCAGGAGTAAAGGCATATAATGAATATATAAATGTGGGACACTGTATAGAACCAAGCAAAATGTCTTATAGTGATTATTTAGATTATTGGATGAAAGAGCATTGTGAAATAAACTTAAAGTATCACACAATTCAGGCATATCAAAATATTATAAAAAATCATATAAAACCTAAATTAGGGTTCTATATGTTATCTCAACTAACAACATCAGTTATTCAAGAGTTTATAAACAATATATATTTAGAAAAAGGATTTTCAAAGAATTTTCTAAAAAACATATTGAAAGTTTTAAAAGGTTCGCTGGGATATGCAACCGATGTTGTTGGATTTATTAAAGTAAACCCATCATTAAAGGTAAGACTACCAAAATATGATATACCTGATAGCGATCCTGTTTATATATTATCAAATGAGGAAGTAGAAAAAATATTAGAAAGATTTTCTAATAATCCTTGTGTATATTATGCATTTTTAACCGCTTATTATACGGGATTGAGAGTATCTGAAGTTTTTGGGTTAACTTGGGATGATATTGATTTTGTAAAAAGAACTATAACAGTTAATAAAAATATTTTAAAGAAAAATCAAGCAGGTGGAACAAAGAAAAGACTGATAAGTGGAAATTCTACAACGGTTTGGTATTTTGGTACTTGTAAAACAAAAGGAAGTTATAGAACTATTGAAATTGGAGATACTTTATTGAAAGCTTTAAAAAAATATAAAGAAGAACAAATACAGAATAGAAAAGATTATGGAGATACTTATATGAAACATTATAAGAAAATTGTAAATAATCCTTATAATAATAAACCAGAAATAAAGATAATAAATGCTTATGCAGAATTAGAAGTTCCATTAGAAGAAGTAAAGTTAGTCTTTTTAAAAAAGAATGGAGTCTTTGAAGGTACTGATAGTTGTAAATATCCATTTAAAGTAATTCATTATGAATTAGGTATTCCATGTAGATTTCATGATTTTAGAGATACTCATGCAACAAGATTGATTGAAGCAGGTGCCGATATTAAAGCAGTATCAAAAAGATTAGGACATAGCAATATAAGAACAACTTATGAGATTTATGTAAAGGTTACTACTAAAATGGAATCAGATACAGTAGAAAAGTTTGAAAGTATAGGACTTAATTTAGCATAATTAACATAAAAGAAAGGAGAGAAAAAGTGGATAATTGTAGGATATATGCTATTGCAAACCAAAAAGGTGGAGTTGGTAAAACAACTACCACTTTTAATTTGGGTGTAGCATTAGCAAAAAGAGGGAAAAAAGTATTGCTAGTAGATGCCGATCCACAGGGAGATTTAACTACTTGTATGGGTTGGAATGATTTAGATAAAATACAAACCACATTAGCAGATGTTATGAGTTCTACTATTAGAGATGATAATATAAATATAGAAGAAGTAATATTACACCATAATGAAGATGTAGATTTAATACCATCTAATTTAGACTTGTCACAATTAGAAGTGGGACTTGTTAATGTAATGAGTAGAGAAAGTGTTATGAGGAATACATTATCTAAATATAAAGATAAATATGATTATATACTAATAGATTGTATGCCTAGTTTAGGTATGATAACAATAAATGCTCTTGCTTGTGCTGATAAAGTAATTATTCCAGTACAAACACAGTTTTTAGCTGCAAAAGGTATGGGACAATTTTTACAAACAATTTCAAGAGTAAGAAAACAAATAAATCCAAACTTGATGGTTGATGGTGTTTTGCTTACACTGGTAGATAAGAGAACAACTTTACCTAATCAAGTAAGATATGAACTTCAAGAAAGTTATGGGAGTAAAGTAAAGATATATAATACTCAAATACCAATGGCAGTAAATGTAGCAAAGTCAACATCTCATGGAGAAAGTATTTTCTCTTATGATAAAAATAGTAAGGTAGCAGATTCATATACCTTATTTGCAAAGGAGGTAATGGAGAATGGTAAAGAAAGAAACAAAAATGCCACTACCAAAGATTTATCTAGATGATGATTTGTTTTCAACACAAGAACAAAGAGATGATAAATTAAAAGAAAAAGTAGTAAATATAAGTTTAAATGACATTGATGACTTTCCTAAACACCCATTTAAAGTAATTGATAATGAGGATATGAAACAAATGGTAGAAAGTATTAGTGAAAATGGAGTATTAGTACCAATATTAGTAAGACCAAAAGAAAATGGAAAATACGAAATGATTTCTGGTCATAGAAGAAAGTTTGCAAGTGAGTTAGCAGGACTAGAAACAATACCATGTATTGTTAGAGAGTTAACTGATGATGAGGCAACTATCATAATGGTTGATAGTAATTTACAAAGAGAGAAGATACTACCAAGTGAGAAAGCATTTGCTTATAAATTAAAAATGGAAGCATTAAGTCATCAAGGAATAAGAAACGATTTAACTTCTGCACCACTGGAGCATAAGTTTGTTTCAAGAGAACAAATAGCCAAAGAAAATGGAGAAAGTAGAGAACAAGTAAGAAGATATATAAGACTAACTGAACTAATACCACAAATACTTCAAATGGTAGATAATGATGCTTTGAAATTATCTCCAAGTATGGCATTTAGACCAGCAGTTGAAATATCTTATTTAAAAGAGGAAGAACAAAAAGAACTTTTAGATATTATGGAATGTTTTGTATGTACTCCATCATTATCACAAGCACAAGATTTTAAGAGATTAAGCAAAGATAATAAACTTACAAGAGAGTATATGGAAACTATTTTAGAACAAGAAAAACCTAATCAAATACAAACTCTAAAAGTTAATATGGACAAACTAAATAATATACTCCCAACAAATCTTACAACTAATGAAGAAAGAGAAAATTATGTTGTTAAAGCAGTAAGTTTTTATGGGAGGTGGTTGCAAAAAAAGAGGGAACAAGAAAAGAACGAAAGATAATGGGAGTATCTTTGCCAAAAAGTCCCCTCTTACAATCTCCCCTAAAAATAATACTAACTATTATTACTAACTGAAAAAAATTAGTAGATATGACAAAATAGTTAAAGTATGCTACAGTAAAACAAAAAAGAGGAGTGATGAGAGATGAAAATAATACGAATTTTTATAGCTTTTGTAGTTGCGAGTTTGGTTGTTGGACTTGGAAGTGCTTTTAATGGGAAACCAGTAAAAGAACTAGATACAGCCAAAACAAATCAAATTGAGCATGAAGAACAAAAGGAAGTTAAAAACGATACTCAAATTGAAGAAAAAACAGAAGAAAACAATTTTGAAGAAGAAAGGTTATCAACAAAAACTGTTGAAAAAGAAAAAAACATACCAGAGCAAAAGACAAATAATGAACAAAAAGAAAACAAACCTACTCAATCAAAACAAAAACAAGTTGAAAAAAGTGTAATCAAAGAACCAAAACAAGAAGAACAAAAAGAAATGACAGCTTGGGAAGAACTTGGAATGACAGAAGATGAATACTACAATAAACCAGCGTGGAGTTGGGCAAGAGTAGATTTCCCTGTTGAAAAATATGGAAGTGAAGAAGCTTGTTTCAATGCTTGTATTAAATACGGTGAGGAAAGCGAAATGGGATTTTCTTGTTCTACAATAAACAGTGCATCTGGTAGGTATTTAGGAGAAATGATTAAATTATTTTAGACACACGAGTGTCTTTTTATTTTGAAGAAAGAAAGGAAAGATAAAAAAATGAAAAACAAAAGAATAATGTATGCTTTGATTAGCATACTTTTTTTAACAATATTTTTCGGTATTACTAAAGTAAATGCAGAAGAATATAAAGGTCAAGCTATTTGGCCATCTGAAAAGATAGCAAATATCTATATTAGAAAATATAGAGAAGATGGATACATTAAGTATCAACAAGGAGCTTTTATAAGAAGAAGTGAGGATAATAAGTTTGTTTATTGTTTACAACCTTACGTGGATATAGACAATAACTTACCTTATTACAAGATAGCTAGAAGTGATTTTGCAGTATATCTTAATATGACAGAAGAACAATGGCAAAGAATATCACTTTTAGCATATTATGGTTATCAATACAAAGAGAATGGTTATGATCATTCAGCGAAAAAGTGGTATGTAATTACTCAAGTTATGATTTGGAGAACAGCAGTACCAACATCAAGAATTGTATTTACTGATACATTAAATGGTAAAGATTTACCAAATAAATTTGCTAGTGAAATAGCAGAAATGGAAGATTTATTAAATAAGCATTATACTAAACCAAATTTCAATATTGATGGAGTTAAATTACCAATTGGTAAAAGTATGGATTTTACTGATACAAATGGAATACTAAATCAATTTACTATTTCATCAGTAGAAAATGGTGTAGCTAGTATAAATGGAAACACTTTAACAATTACATCTAATTCAACAGAAAATGTTAAAGTTAAATTGATTAAAAAATTATCATATTGGTCATCTACACCAATCGTTTATTATTCTAATCATTCGCAAAATGTTATGAGAGTAGGAAATGTTGATCCAATCCCAAAAAGCATAGAACTAGAATCTGTAGGTGGAAAAGTAGAAATCAATAAAGTTGATAGTGAAACTAAAAACAATATTCCTCAAGGAAACGCAACGCTTGGTGGTGCAAAATATGGAATATACAACTTGAATAATGAGAAGGTAGGAGAGATTACAACTGATGAAAATGGATATGGTATAAGTGATTATTTACCTAGTTTAGGAGATTTTTATTTAAAAGAACTATCGCCTAGTAAAGGATATACTTTAGATAAAAATAAATATTCATTTATAGTGGATAAAGATAATTTACTTGCTAATGTAGAAGTTTATGAAAAAGTTATAAAAGCAGATTTTACTTTATTTAAAACATTTGCAAGTGGTGCAACTGGAATATTAAAAGGCGAACCAAATATAACATTTGAGATTTACTTAAATAACTGTAATTCCAGTTCATTATTGAGAAATAGTAATACTTGTTTAACAGATACTATCACAACTGATGATAAAGGATATGCAAAAATAACTTTGCCTTATGGTAAATATATTTTTAAACAAATTAATTCAACTCCTGATTATGAAAAAGTAAAAGATTTTGAAGTTGAAGTTAATGAAAATACTGGTAGTGATATTTATAAATTAGTTAGTAATGCTCCTATTGAGGCAAAATTAAAAGTTATTAAAACTGATAAAGAAACAGGCGAAGTAATAACTAAAGCAGGTATTAAGTTTAAAATAAAAGATGCTAAAACTAATGAATATGTTTGCCAAATAATAACATATCCTACTGCTAAAAAAGTATGTGAATATGAAACAGATGAAAATGGAGTAATTATAACACCATCAAATCTAGTTGGAGATTTTCTTTTAGAAGAAGTAGAAAATCAAGTTTTAGATGGTTATGTTTGGAATAGTGAGGCAATGCCAATTCATATTGGAGAAGGTAGTGAAATACTAGTTGATAAAGATTATGGGGCTTTATTAGTAGTTAAGTTTGCAAATGAAAGAGTTAAAGGAAAATTAAATATCACTAAATATGGAGAAAAGTTAATTATAGAAAATAACACTTTTGGATATGAAAAGGTATTATTAAGTGAAGTTGAACTAGAACTTTATGCTAATGAAGATATTTATGTTAGTGGTAAGAAAAAATATTCAAAAGATGAATTAATAACAACCGTTATTACTGCTGATGGTAAGGCAACTATTGATAATTTAGAGTTAGGGAAATACTATATAAAAGAAAAAACAACAGATAATAATCATGTGATAGATGAAAAGATATATACTTTTGAATTAAAGTATAAAGATCAATATACAAAAGAAATAGTTAAAGATGTAGAACTACAAAACTATTATAAAAAAGGAACTTTAGAATTTACTAAAACAGATTTAGTTAGTGGTAAACCAATTCCTAATACTTTAATAGAAATCTATTCAGATAAAGAACTAGAAGATGGAACAATAGAATCCACTTTAATATTCTCTGGACTTACTGATGAAAATGGACAAATTATTATTAAAGATTTATTTATAGGAAAAGGTCATATCATTGAAAAAGAAAGTGCAACAGGTTATCAAATAACAGATGAAGTTATAGAGTTTGAAATCAAAGAAAATGGAGAAATAGTTAAAGCTAATTTAACTAATGAACAAATAGTTGAAGTACCAAACACTATGGCTAATAATAGTAAATTATATACAGTAATTAGTATTACTTGTATGGTAGTAGGAATGGGGGTATTTCTTTATGTTTCTAAAAAGAACAAAAGAAAATAAGAATGTTAATAAGAAGGAGCAACTAATCAAACTAGTTGCTTCTTTCATATTCTTAACTGGTGCTTTTATGTATATAGGTAGAATTGGTTATAACTATTATGTAGAACTAAGAGATTATCAAAAAGCACAAGAGTTTTTAAATATTGGTAAAGAAGAAACAGAAGTAATTAAGGTTGATATAGATGATGAAGATACCCAAGAACAACCTAAACAAGAAGAAAAGAAAGTTCCAAATTACAATTATATTGGAGTTCTTGAAATACCTAAAATAAACATAAAAAGAGGATTCTTAAATATCAATGATAAAGGTAATAATGTTAATAAAAACTTACAAGTAATTAAAGGCAGTGATATGCCAGATGTTAAAAATGGTAATCTTATAATTGCAGCTCATTCTGGAAATAGTTATATATCATATTTTAAAAATCTATATAAATTAAGTAATGATGATATTGCTTATGTTTACTTTAATAATATTAAATATACATATAAAGTAGCAGGTAAATATGATGTTGAAAAGACAGGAAAAGTTGTAATTCATAGAGATAATAAAAAGAATACTTTAACTTTAATTACTTGTAGTCAAACAGATAAAACAAAACAAATAGTTTATATTTTAGAACTAGAAAGTGAGGAAAACTATGAATAAGTATAATTTAAGTCAAATAACAAAAGTATTAGAGAAAATATTTAAAGCAGGATTTAAAACTGAAAAAGATATTTTAAATATAAAACTAGATGATTTAACTAAAATACAAGATGTAAATGGCAATGAAATAATTATTTTATTAGATTTAAAGAAAGCAATTAAGAATAGACAAATAATTGCTTTTTTAAGTAATAGCGAAGAACCAAAAGGAGGAAGAGAAAATGAATAATTATGAGTTTAATGTTAATTTGTATGAAAAAATGAAAATAACAGTAGTAGCAGAAAATGAAGAGGAAGCTAGAAGAATATTAAAAGATACACTAGATAGTATTACAGTTAAAGATATAAAAGATAAACTATCTAAAAATATAGATGTAGAAATAAAAGAAAGTAAAGTTGTTGAACAAGTATCTTTAAATAGAAATAAAGATAGGGGTGATGACAGATGAATGAAATAAAGATATCAGGTAAAGTTATAAAGAAAGCTGTATTTGATAATGAATTATTTACAAGATTTATTTTAGAAATACCTACAAAGATGAAAGTTATAAATGATAATAAGATAGAAAGAGTTAATAACTATATATCATTTACACCTTGTATAAATGACTTCCCAGAAATAAATAAAAATACCTATATTGAAATTAGGGGAGAAATATTAGGAAATAGTAATAAAAATGAAGAAATAGATGATTGTTTAGTGATATTTCCAAAAACTATTAGGAAAGGAGTGAAGATATAATGCCACATCAAACAAGAACACCATCTACACAATTATCATTATGTAAAGATTTATTTAATCAACTAGTTGGTATTTTAGATTTTAATATAAAAATGAATATTGAAGATGAAAAGTTTTCAACTACTGCAGAAAAACTAAAAAATAAATTACTTACATATTCAGTACCTAGAGTTAATAATGATGATATAGAGTTTGTAGATGTAAGATTTTTTCCTAACGAAGCAAGTGATATGATTTGGCAATTATTATTACGAGCTGAAAAAAATGATAATGTAGAAGATTATTATAGTAAGTTAATTGAAAATAGAGAACAAAAAAAATAAAGAAAGAGAGGTAAATAAAGATGGCTACAACATTAGTAGATATTAAAGAAGTCTATAATGAAACGATTGCTGATATAACCTCTGATTCAAGAAAATGGCAATCGTTTTTAAGTTGTGCCTCAAAGAACTATAAGTATGATTTTGATGAGCAATTACTTATATATGCTCAAAGACCAACTGCTATAGCTTGTGCTAGTTATGATGTTTGGAACAATAAATTAAATAGAATAATTAAAAAAGGTCATAGTGGAATAGCACTAATAACTGAAAAGTATGGTAAACCATCTATAAGATATGTATGGGATGTATCAGATACTCAAAGTATGTATGGTAGAAAAGGTAAAAAGGTTAGAGTTTGGAATGTAGGAATAGCTTATCAAGATCAAGTTGTTGAGGCACTAGAAAATAGATATGGAGAACTAGAAAACAAAGATACTTTTATTGATAGTTTAAAATCAGTTGCGACTATTTTAGTAGAAGATAATATAACAGATTATATTGATTATTTACTAGATAATAAAGAAAACACGAGATTAGTAAATATAGATAATGATTTAATTATTCAAAAATATAAAAACTTACTTCAAAAAAGTATTGCGTATATGCTTATAAATAAATGTGTAGGTAATGCTGATAAAGAGTTTTTATATACTGATTTTCAAGATATTATAATGTTTCAAGATATAGAGAGTGTTGTAAGTTTAGGAACTGCTACAAGTGATATTAGTGAAATGACACTACTTAATATTTATGAAATACTAAAAAATATAAGAATAAATGAAATAGAAAAAATTCGTACATTTGATAATGATAAAAATATAGTTTATGATAAAGATGAATTAAAGGAGAGGAGTGAAGTAAATGATAACTTACAAAACAGTAGGAGATTACAAGATACCGAACTTGAAAGTGAAAGAGAGAAACTTCAACATAGGGAAATATGGTCTTATAAGGTTGGATTACCTAAAGAGCAAGAAGAAACCTTTATACGAGCAAATGAAAATCAAGGATATACTAGCAGAACACCTATTGGAGATAGATACGACAGCCGAGATGAGAGTGAACTTGATAATGAAAGAATTGATAGCACAGGAGAATATAACCGAGAACTTGAAGATGAAAGATCCAATGAAGTGGACAGGATTAATGAACAACTTGAAGAATCAAGCAGAGGAGATAGTAATAAGGGAGTTAATCTTCAACTAACACAAGAGAATACTAATAACAGTATTCTTTTTTCAGATAGTAGAAAAGATATTATTGAAAGTGAGTTAATAACTAATTTAGAAGATTTAGATGATACTAACTCATTTACTGTTGCAAGAGTTAAAACTAATTTATATTGTGTAGAACTTCATTATATAAATGGAATAGCAACAGTTGAACTAGGAACTAGAACAAATGAAGATACTTGGGAAAATGAAATAGTAGAGGCAGACTGGTTTAATAAAGGATTATCAACAGATGTTTTATTTGATAAGCTAGAGCAAATATTTAATGATGAATTTTCTTCAGTTATTTATATGTATGATAAAAACGATGGAGAAATAGGATTACTTTATGATGTATTAAATAAATACAAGATAAATGATGTTGAACTAATGTATAATGATAAAGATAATCTAATTGCAATGGATGATGAAAATATTTGGTATGGTAAAGAATTTTATAAGTTTATATTTGATGAAGTTTTTAATTATGATAGTGATAATATTCCTACATTACTAAATGAGGAAGATTATAATAAATTAAAAGAATATGCTAATAAATACGAAAAAGAAGAAACTAAATTACCAACTGAAAAAGAAAAGATAATAATACCAAGAAGTGAAAAAGCACAGTTATCTTTATTTGCTACTAAAGAGCAAGAGTTTGCAGATGTTATAGTTGATATGTTTAATAATTGTTCTAAAGATACAATATGGGAAAATAGTTTTGAAATAAAAAAAGTAGAACTAGAAAAATGGGAACATATTAAGTCTAAAAAAAGAAATCTAACAATATCATTAGAAAGCAGGAACAATACTAATCATGATACTAGTTTTACATATTTTAATACTGATAAAACAAGTGAATTAAGGTTAAAAGAGCAAATAGAAAGCAACAAATTATTTAAAATGCTTGAAAAAGATAAAGACTTTGCTATTAGGGTTACTCCAGATAGTATATATGTTTATTATCATAATTTTGATGATAAAGT
>OLXB01000738.1_pt1 | contig 14059 bp, 13 predicted proteins | sample 1673681 | NCBI WGS metagenome assembly OLXB01 (sample SAMEA103958121, study PRJEB25191) | human gut metagenome
CCCCCCCCCCTACAATTTTCCTTTTAAAAATCGTCAATTTAATCATTAGAAAAACCGCATTCCTGCGTCGAAATGCGAACATAAAATGCCCAATTTTTCATCTTCTGTGACTATCGCTATTGCTGGACTTGCCTGCTCCCTGCCCTCCTGTGCATGGAGCTCTAGCTGGGTAGATTTAAAAGGAATATTGGATTCTTCAGCCGATTCTGTCGTACCTCTTGCTGAGGGTATTGAAGGGGGCGATACTGGTCTAACACTGAAAACTGGAACAACACTCGACGGTTGCGGCCATACCCTCTTCTGGGGAAGTTCGTCATTTTCAACCTCACCGATTACTATGTTGGCAGGGAGCACTCTGAAAGACATAACACTCAAGTACACGTCGGAAGTCGCTGCCAATTCAAGAGCCAACGGTGTGATTTTTGTCAATCACGCCGGAGACGTCACACTGGATACCGTCAAGATTGAGGACTTCATTATCGTTTCAGGCGATGCGCCGGGACTCGCTGGCCTGCACGTACAGGATGTCGGAACCGTGAGGATTTCAGGCTCTGCCTTCATCGGAAACGAAAGCCGCTGCTATTACGGCGGCGGCGCCATTCACATCGGTTCCGCCAAACAGGTTCTTGTAGAACGCACCATTTTCAAAAACAACTTGAGCGGCAAGACCGGCGGTGCGGTTCATATGGGCAATTTGCTGGCTATCGCAGCATCCAGTCCCCAGTTGCAAGCCGGTGACTTCATTTTCCGGGAGTGTGCTTTCCTCAACAATACTTCTGTAGGAGTGAATATCATCAGCGCATTGGACGGAACCGGCGGTGCGGTCACTCTCAACCAAACAAGATCGCCTGTCTTTTTTATCGATACCGACTTCATCGGTAATAAAGCACATGGAAACGATAATTCCATGGGTGGAGGCATCTTTGCCTACTGGACAAGCTACAACAGAACCTACGGCACATTTTACGGAATTGAAACGCCCTCCATGAACTGGGTCATCGCTGCCGAGAACCGTAACGTTACCTTCAGCGGGAACACCGCCGTCGAGGGCAACGATATTTTTCTGTATGCTTCTGGGGTACGCTTTCAAGCCGCACCGGGCAAAGTAATCTCGTTTGACGGCGGTATTGCCGGTGCCGGAACTACTTACAGTCGCATCAACATCAACCTCCCGGACCAACGCTATACCGACACGGACGGGACAGCAAAGACGCTTCCGTACGGCGGCACCATTCTCTTTAGAGCACCAGTCACAGATACGCTCATTCAGGTCTACGGCGGTACGATCTGCCTCGATGATGCGGGCGAAAACAAAGGTAACGAGCTCGCATACTCATCACTTGCGGTTAAGGATGCTTTCACACTCAGCACGGTTCATCCAGCTACAGTATCAAGTGCGTCGGCTCGTATGACGAGAACAAGTTTCCTACAGGATATTCGCATCGGTAATCTGACGATGGAGCGCGATGCCAAACTGGCGGTCGACGTGGATTTGCTCGAAGCCAAAGGAGACACGTTCACTGCAGGCTCCTCAAGTCAATCTAATGGCCACCGTTTCCTCGTGTCGTCTTTCAACATCTTGCAGGACGCGCTCCCCGAAACTATGAAGGTTGATGTCGCACTGGTGCCCGATACGTCGGATCCAACTAATCCGATGCTCGAAATTCTCGGTCTCGCCGACGAAGCCGCCACGGCTGTGTTCGACGACGGTGTTTTCCGTTCCGTTTGGGACGTGACCTATGCTGAGGAAGACAAAAAGGGGGTATACACTTTCAGACGCAATGGACCTCAGCAACCAGTCAATCCGCCCAGTAATCCTGAGGAACCGGTAACACCTATCGATCCGCCGGTTGTGCCGAGCGACCCAGAGGCCTTCAGTCCAGGCGTATTTGTACCCGCTGCAGCCTATCAGGGCATCGATGTTATACAGCACGCTATTGCCGCCGGAGCGTTTTCTCAGAAGCTAGGTTCTGCTATAACGCTTGAGCGAGAGCCAGGCAAACAGTACCTCTGGGCATATGCCAAAGGAGCGGACATGAATGTTTCGCCCAAGGGGTACGGGAGCTTTGAGAGCCGTTACGCGCTTACCATGCTCGGCATGGAAACCGATCTTCGTGATGACCCGCACTCCCGTCTGGGAGTTTATGCGGGGGCAGTGCGTGCTCAGCAGGAAAAGCATTCTGTCTGGAAAGTCAATCAGAACGGTGCGTTCATCGGTATTTCTGGCGGCCGACAGGGAGAAACTTTCTTCTTGCGTTTCAATACCGACTTCGGCGTCATAAATTCAAAGTCATCATCAATCGCAGATCACGGACAGTTCACAACCTACTGGTTCGGTGCGGGTCTCGAGGCTGGAGCGGCGTTCCTGCCGACAGCTGATGTTCGCATTGAGCCCGCTCTCGGAGTCTCATTCCTTCACCTCTTTGAGAGCGACTACACCTCAGCAAGGGGGATCCGATTTGATGTGGGGAGAACTGAAAGCATTGAATTTTATCCGCAGATCGACGCGGTTTTAGAGTCTGACGGACACTGGAAGGGGCTTCTACACGCACGCTACACATTCGTGAAGCAAAATGCCTCAGACGTTTTAGCACGCGGGATCCGAGTTCCTGAGTTAGACGTTGGGAACTACACCGAATTCGGCCTGGGAGCAATTTATTCTGACAGCGACTTCAGTGTAGACATTCGAATCAACCGTACGGAGCTAAATCGTCAGGGATGGAATGGCTCCCTGCTTCTCACGAAGAAGTTTTGAGAATTGGACGGCCTTGAACCTCTCCGCTCCAATCGGGCGAAGCCCCGCCCGTTTGGACGAGGATTCCATCATTCCTCCCCAGGGCTGATACATTTAAAAAGGGGCTATCGGCATATCTGTGGGTAGCCAAGCATCGGTAATGCTGGATTTGGGACTGATTTTGAGAGGATTTTCACCCTCTAGCGTAGGGAGCGAGGCGTCACACGGTCGTAGCGGCCTTGTCCGCTGTCAAGTGACCGTGGAATACCGCAGGGCGGTGCACCGCCCGAGGATATGCCGCGAAAGCACTTGACAGTGGGCAGGGCCGCTAACAGCCTTGCTTCGGGAGGGACCCAAAGGGCATCCTCCCGAGCCACGTGGCGGCGAACGCGGTGGAGTTCGGGGAGGCGGAGCCTCCCTGAGAAGCGTCCTAAACAAAAGGCCGCTCTTGTTGTGAATACATCACCGTGGTCGTCAATCATGACACCGGTGAGGTCGTTTGGGTGCACGACGGTCACGGAAAGAGCGTTTTTGAGCTCTTCTTTCAGCAGTTAACCCCCGAACAGAGAGCCAGTATTCTGTTTGTCAGCGGTGACGGTGCCAGATGGATTGACGACTGCATCGCCGAGTACGTTCCCCAGGCTCAACGATGTGTTGATCCCTTCCATGTCGTGCCGTGGTCGATGGACTCGCTCGATCAGGTTAGGCGCCAGATTTGGCGCGATATCCGCAAGGAAAACCAGAAAATCAGTAAAGAAATCAAAGTCGAAGGCAAGGAGCATCTGAAGGAGACTCTCAAGGAGGGCGAGTCAAAAGCCCGAGCCATCAAAGCGTCGGCTTATGCCCTGGGCAAAGCCCCTGAGCATCTCACAGATCTGCAGCAAAGCCGCCTGGAGCTGATTGCCGCTACGCAGCCGGTTCTATATCGAGCATATCGGCTCAAAGAGGAATTGCGCCTGATCCTCAAAATGCCCCTTGAACCGGCCCGGGACTGCCTGAAGAAATGGTATTGGCGCGCGTCGCATTCCCGCATCGAGCCCATGAAGGAGTTGGCTCGCAAGATCAAGCGTCACACGGGGAACATCCTCAACACGATTGAGCACGGTCTGAGCAACGCTCGCATTGAAGCCACTAACAACACGATCAAGCTGTGCATCCGACGGGCATACGGTTTCCGGAACGTTGAGAACCTGATCCCCTTCGTCATGCTCGTCTGCTCGAAGGTTCAGATACCGCTCCCAAACCGCCCGTTGGGAGCGGGGTCAACCCACAAATGTGCCTGAAGAGGCAATTTTTATTTGAAAACAAGCATTAACGTCATGTGGTGTGAAGGACAATCAAATTGTCCCTCACCTACCGTTTAGATGAGGTTTCTTGGTTTTCTTGGTTTCTTTGGTTTTTTCTTACCCTTAGAGAAAAATGTCACTTTTTGAGCTGCGAACAACAGAAATCTCCCCACTCTTTCATTATGAGCTGTCGCTCCTGGGCAAGAAAAGCACGGTCGTAGGCTGTTCCTAGGCCACTTCCTGGCATATCTGTTGTTCGGTTATTTTTTCCATGTAAAAGGCAGAGTTCAACTGCTTCCTGATCAAACCGACGGTTGTTCCCCTTCTTATCATCTTTGGCCCAGGTTCTAAAGGTAGCTCGTGCGGTTCCATGAATGGTTATGACGCATGGATGCCCTTCAGATTTGCTTTTGTCTGGGTCAATCCAACCTATGTGATCTTTTCCCCAGCGCTTCTCATGAAGCCCGCGCAGGAACATTAAGAGAGTAGTGTCCGACATCGGACGCTGTTGGCTGCTCATAAAAACAAGATTTGTTTCCTTTGGATTGCGAGGAAGAGATTTGAGGAGTGCGATGGCTTGCGGTGATAGAAAGATGGTTCGATTACGATTTGGTGCTTTCGTTTTGTCGTGCTCGACAGGAATCTCCCAAACCCCTTTCTCGAGGTCAAATTCATCCCAAGTTGCCAGTCGTACTGCTTTTGACCGGGCGGCTGTCAAAACCGCAAATTCGCATGCCCGGGCAGACATGGATGTGTACTGTCGCATCTCCCTAAATAATTGAGGGATTTCATCAACGGCGCATGCAGCGAGGTTTACTGGCTGTTTGATGCTATTTTTCATTGGTTGAAGTAGAACGCCGAGAGGCCCTTGTAGCATGGCTGGGTTGTACTGGTTTTTTCGGTATTCGTTTGCGATGGCGTAATTCAAAATCCCTGAGATATAAGAACGGGCTTTCTTTGCAGTTGGATTGGTTTTTGTCCAAATGGGAGCCAAGCATTCCATTACGCGCTTTGGTGTTATTTCCTCAATTGGAACCAATCCAAGAATGGGAAATACGTGTTTGTTCAAGATATTTTCCGTAGTTTTGGCGGAACGAGCATCACGACTGTAGTAGCCAGCGTAGAGCCGTTCCTTGTGCCACATCGTAGCAATCTCTTGGAAGAGGTATGGCTTATCAATCTCTTCCTGGGAGCCTTTTCTTTGGGATTGCCGTACTTCTATTGGATCAATGTTTTGATGCAAGAGTTTAACTGCTTCACGGGCTTTGTCTCGGGCTTCTGCCAGACTTACCAGAGGGAATTGACCCAAGGTTAAATCCCGTCGTTTTCCTTGTGGGGATGTGTAACGTAAAAAGAAGTATGGACAATTGTCCTTATGAATGCGGACTCGAAGCCCTGGAACCCCACCGACAGAATAGGTTCCTTCAGGCAACTGTTTGAGTTGCAAAACGGTCATCTCCTTAATGACTTTTGGCATAGGTTTCTCCACACGAGATTTATGTGAATACTTTGGGATTATAACCCCTATACCCCCAAAAATACCCCCTTAAAAACTGGGCTTTTGTGGGTCTATGTGGGTCTGTACGGGAAACTACCTAGATGTAACGTTTTGAAATTAAAGAGTTTTTGGAACTGTGCGGCACAGTATGGGAATGTGAGATGGTGGAGGTGAGGGGAGTTGAACCCCTGTCCGAAACGATTCTTCCGCCGGATCTACATGCTTAGCCCAATGATTTAAATCTCGTTGCCGATTCTGCCGATGGACGGGCCAACCTGCAACCAGTCGCTAAAATTTTCGAAAGCGTCGTCGCGACTCCGACGCTCCTTAGTCCCTGTATATGACGGTGCCCTTGGTTTTACCCAAGCCGGACCAGAGACCTTCCGGTGCACCGCTCGCGGCCCTTAGGCGGCGAGAGCGAAACGCTCGTTATTGGCGTTTATATTTTTTCTAGTTGTTTAACGAGGAACCAGACCTCGGCATGCACCGTGCAGCGTCCTACGCCCCGTCGAAGCCAGGACACCCCCACGTACAAGGCAGATTATAAGCAGTGCTCGGATTTCTCTTTCGTTTTTTTTGAAAGAAATCGTATCAAAAGTCGGACATGCACCAAAACAGGGCGCGCCCCATTTAGAATTCGTTTCGCGTATTTCCGCACTGCATCTGTGTTGGTGGTGGCGGAGCTTTTACAGATTTCTTTATTAAGAGGTTTTCTCGATGACGACACCGGTTGAAGTAATCAAACTGATTGAAGACAACGACGTCAAGTTCGTCGACTTGCGTATTACGGATACATTGGGCAAAGAGCAGCATCTGACGGTGCCGGCCTCTCACGTAACGGAAGCCCTTTTTGAAGACGGTCAACCCTTTGACGGTTCCTCGATGATGGGCTGGAAGGGGATTGAGGCAAGTGACATGCTGCTCGTTCCCGACCCGAATACGGCGCATATGGATCCGTTTCGCGAGCACGACACGCTCGTTTTAACGTGCGATGTGATTGAGCCCGATACCGGTAACGGATATTCGCGTGATCCGCGCTCGGTTGCGCACCGTGCGGAAAGTTATCTTAAATCTACGGGAATCGGCGACAAAGCGTATTTCGGGCCGGAACCCGAGTTCTTTATTTTGGACGGTGTGACGTGGGGCTGTGAGCCGCAAAACACGTTCTTTAAGATTCGTAGTGACGAGGGCGCGTGGTCCAGTCACATCGACTACGATGCCGGCAATCTCGGCCACCGTCCTCGCACCAAGCACGGATATTTGGCGCTCGCTCCCGTCGATAGTTTGACGGATATTCGCTCCGAGGCGATGACGCTTTTGGAGCAACAGGGGGTTCCTTGCGAAATCCACCACCACGAAAACGGCGGCGCCGGCCAATGTGAAATCGGAACGCGCTTTTCTACGCTCGTGGAACGCGCCGATTGGAACCAAATTCTCAAGTACACGGTTTGGAACGTCGCCGCTGCATACGGCAAAACGGCCACCTTTATGCCTAAGCCCATCACCGGGGATGCGGGATCGGGCATGCATGTGAATCAGTCGATTTGGAAGGGCGGAAAGAACTTATTTGCCGGTAACGGGTATGCGGGTCTTTCGGACATGGCGCTTTACTACATCGGCGGCATCATTCGCCATGCGCGCGCTCTCAATGCGATTACCAATCCGTCGACGAACTCTTACAAGCGCCTTGTGCCGGGTTTTGAAGCGCCGGTGAAACTTGCTTATTCGGCGCGTAATCGCTCGGCTTCGATTCGTATTCCGCATGTCTCGGGAGAAAAAGCGCGTCGTGTGGAAGTGCGTTTCCCCGACCCTCTGGCTAATCCCTACCTCGCGTTCTCGGCAATGCTCATGGCAGGTCTTGACGGTATCCAAAATAAGATCGATCCGGGTGACCCGGCAACGAAGAACTTGTATGACCTGCCGCCTGAGGAAAACGCCAAGATTGCCGTCGTGTGTGCCGACTTGCAAGAGGCCGTCGATGCGCTCGATGCCGACCGCGAGTTCTTAACGCGAGGCGGAGTGTTCTCCGACGATTTAATCGATAGTTACTTGGAGTTAAAGCGTCGCGAGATTTCGCAGTACCGCCAGACGGTGCAACCCTGTGAATACGCGATGTATTTCGCGCTCTAGCGGACACGGAATAAGGCTGTGGAGCGATGAGGCCGGATAGCGCAAAGCTTTTAAGCCAGTCTCTTGCGACGGGCGTTGTTCTCATGGACAACGCCGGGCTCATCCTTTGGTGCAATGAGGCAGCCGAGACCCTTTTCGGCGCTTCGAGTAAGAACCTCATTGGGACTGATGCGTCGCAGTTTTTCCCGCCTTTAAAGACGTGGATCCGGGGGCTGCATGCCGATGCGGAGAGGGCCTCGCCCTGCAGTGCTCTCGTGCGCTTAACCCCCGTGGCAGGAACACCCAAGAGTTCGGTTCTTGCCGTTCTTTCAATCCCCGAGCCCGGAAAGCTTCTCTTGGAAATGAGCGAGGCCGAACAAGCTTTTACCTTGGATCGCCAGGAACAAAAAGAGGGATTAAATGACGCAAGTCGCGTCCTCTTACGCAATCTGGCGCACGAGATTAAAAATCCCTTAGGGGGCATTCGCGGAGCGGCGCAACTTCTTGAAACCGAACTTCCCGATCCTGCACTTCGGGAATTTACCGGCGTCATTATTCGCGAGGCCGATCGCCTGCGTGCGCTTGTCGATCGCCTTTTGGAGCCCTATCGAGACGAACGACACGTAACAAACGTGAACTTACATGAGATTCTCGAGAGCGTGCGTAATCTCGTGTCAGCTGAGTTTCCTTCCGGCCTTACGGTTGTGCGCGATTACGATGTGTCGCTTCCGACATTTGAGGCCGATCGCGAGCAACTGACGCAAATCTTTTTAAATTTGATGCGAAATGCCGCACAAGCGATGGAAAAAGAAATCGCTGCCGGTTCGGCACGCATTACGCTCAAAACCCGGGTGGCGCGCGGCGTTGTGATTCGGCGCCGCCGCTGTCGCTTGGCGGTCGTCATTGACGTTATTGATAACGGTCCGGGTATTGATTCTGCAATTCGCGAAAAAATCTTTTATCCGCTGGTCACCACTCGAGCGCACGGCACGGGCCTGGGTCTTTCAATCGTTCGCACCTATGCCGAGCGTAACGGAGGCGAAGTGGAACTTGAAAGCGAAGCAGGACGTACGGATTTTCGGATTGTCTTGCCGCTTGACGGTCCGCACGAAGGGAGACAGTGATGCCGTCGATTTGGATTGCCGACGATGACCGTTCGATTCGCTGGGTTCTAGGTAAAGCCTTAGAGCGCGAAGGGGTAGATTATCGTCTCTTTGAAGATGCTGCGTCCGTCATACAAGCACTTGATAGTGAGCACCCGGCGGTGTTGGTGACCGATATTCGCATGCCCGGCATGACGGGAACCGACCTCTTGCGTCGCGTCAAAGAAAAATATCCGGAACTTCCCGTCATCATCATGACGGCCTTCGGCGATTTGGAAAGCGCCGTGACGGCCTTTGAGGGCGGGGCCTACGAGTACCTTGCCAAACCCTTTGATATCACGGCAGCGGTAAGCCTCATTAAGCGCGCCGGCGAAGAAGCGTGCCGCAACGGACCTAAGCCCAAAGAGCAGGTCCCGGCGCTTGTTTCGGAAATCGTCGGGCAGTCGCCTGCGATGCAAGAGCTCTTTCGAGCCATCGGGCGTCTTTCGCAAAGCCATGTGACGGTGTTGATTACGGGCGAAAGCGGTACGGGAAAAGAACTGGTTGCTCGCGCCCTTCACCGGCATAGTCCGCGCAAAAATGCTCCCTTTATTGCGATTAACACGGCGGCCATTCCCGCCGACCTATTAGAAAGCGAACTTTTCGGACACGAAAAAGGTGCGTTTACGGGGGCAAGCGAGCAGCGCATCGGCCGCTTTGAACAGGCCCGAGGCGGAACGCTCTTTTTAGATGAAATCGGCGATATGCCGATGCCGATGCAAACCAAACTCTTGCGCGTACTCTCGGATGCAAGTTTTTATCGCGTGGGAGGCAAAACTTTAGTTCATGCCGATGTGCGCGTCATTGCTGCTACGAACCAAAACCTAGAAGAGCGGGTGCGCGAAGGTCTTTTCCGTGAGGATTTGTATCACCGCCTTAATGTCATTCGCTTGCGCTTGCCGCCCTTGCGCAATCGCCCCGAGGATATTCCGGCCTTAGCCGAACACTTCTTAACGCTTGCCGCTAAAAGCCTGAAGACAGAAAAAAAGCACCTCTCTCAAAAAGCCTCTGAGCGCATTGCAGTCTTTCCTTTCCCTGGCAATGTCAGGCAACTGGAAAACCTGTGTAATTACCTCACGGTCATGGCGCCTTCGCAGGTCATTGAAGTTGAGGACCTTCCGGCCGAATTTACCGAACCTAAGGTAACCGAGAGTGCCGGAAAAACTCCTTTCCCTGAAGGCGCGAATTGGAAAAGTGCCTTAAGAGAGGAAGTATCCCAGGCGCTTGAAGCCGGGAAAAGCAACGTGATGGATTCTTTGACGCGCGACTTTGAAACGGTGCTTTATCGGGTTGCGTTAGATCAGACGCACGGAAAGCGCATACTCGCTGCGAAAAAACTCGGTGTCGGGCGTAACACCCTCACGCGCAAACTCAAAGAACTCGGGATTGCCGATGCCGACACGTAACATCGCTTCCATCGGTGAAATCGAGCACGACTTGCGTCTTTCGGGTGCCAAGAGCTCGCACATTCGTCAGATTTTTCGGGCGTGGTTCGGACGCGCTTCGTGGGACGCTCCGGCCTGGGGCGCCTACCCGAAGTCGTTACGAGAAATAATCCCGACCTTGCAAGAGAACCTCGACTCGTTCGGACATGTGATTGTCGCGCAGGGCAAGGGCGTTACTCGTAAGCTTTTAATCGGCCTACAAGACGGGCAGTGCGTGGAAACGGTAATACTCCCGCGCGATGCGCTTTGCGTTTCCACTCAGGTCGGGTGCGCCGTCGGATGCCTATTTTGCTCGACGGGTAAAAGCGGTCTTATCCGGCAACTGACAAGTGCCGAAATCGTCTTTCAGGTGCGCGAGGCGTTGCGTATCAATCCGCGCCTTAAAAAGGTGGTTTTCATGGGCATGGGCGAGCCGTCGCACAACCTTAAAAACGTCGCCGAGGCCGTGCGGTTCTTGGGGGATGCTCTTGGAATGGCTCACAAGGAGATTGTGATTTCTTCTGTCGGTGACAGGCGTCTTTTTGATGCTATGCCGACTTGGTCCGTAAAACCGGCCTTTGCGTTAAGCCTTCATACAACAGATGAAGCGAAACGCAGGCGCCTTTTGCCGCATGCGCCCGATATTCCCGTGGAAGAACTTATCGAAAGAACCCTTAAGTACGCGCAAAACACCAAGTACCCGGCGCAAATCGAGTGGACACTAATTGAAGGCGTTAACGACAGCGAAGAGGAAGTCAAGCGCCTAGCCGAGCTCTTAGATCCGCGCCTTGCGATGGTCAATTTCATTGCCGTCAACGCCGTTGCAGGTTCGCCTTTTAAGCGACCTGCGCCCTCGCACATGCAAGACCTTATTACGATTTTGCGCGAAAAGGGTTTTGTGGCAACGCTTCGCGAAAGCGCTGCTCAAGAGATTGAAGGCGGGTGCGGCCAGTTGCGCGCCCGCGTGTTAGGAGAAACCGAACATGGCACGCCGTAAACAGAAAATCAGTCGCGAAAAATCCCGCACGATGTGGCTTGCGTGGAGCGCCTGGCTTTTCATCGGAGGTATTTTCGTCTTTGAAGACACGCAAGGGGGAACGGGGTGGCTTACCTGGACCTTAACGGCGCCCTTTTGGCTTGCCTTTATCCTCTGGCCCTTCCTTTGGGGGTATTTAGCCACACGACGCAATCCCGACTACGTTGAAATTGACGATGATATTCGCACCGATGACAGTGTCTGTCGCCTGGTGCAAAAAGACGGCGTTCGGTATGCGGAAAAAGCTTCTCTTTTGTCGGCCTTTGACATCCGAGGAGCTCTTCCGACACAAATTTTAGCGGGCGGCACGGAAGAATTTGTTCCGATTGAGGCCTTGCGAAAGGCCGCTAAAGAGAACAAGAAACTTGCTGCGTGGCTTGCCGTTGTCGATTCGATTGCCTCGCCCCGTTGCTACTACTAACCCTAGCGGCTGCTTTCCACGGGGTCAAACGTAATCTGAATGGTCCTCGGAAGAACCTTTCCGGCCTCGGCTGGCGGGAAGGGATTGCACCACCGGATGGCGCCTGGCGTTCGCCGCTCTTAAGACCCGGCGGCACTTGGAAGATAATCCGCGGACGGAGCATGGCGATGACTTTGGCCACGTAATTGGCTTGTCCGGACGTGCCGGCATTGGGGGTGGTTACACGCATGTCGCCCGTCGTTTTCCCGACGCGTTCAGCGTTTTTCACAGGAGCTGCGCCGAGAATACGCGCAAGTTCCTCTTTCCTTAGTTCTTCTTGGCGCCGTTTTTCTGCTTCTTCGCGTTTCTTTTTGGCTTCTAGGGCGCGCTTTTGTTCCTCAAGGCGACGCGCTTCTTGAAGCTTCTTGCGCGCGAGTTCCTCAAGTTTCTTTTGCTTTTCTTCTTCCGCGATGCGAATTTGCGCCTCGCGGTCGATGCGCTCCTGAATCTCTTCGGGTGTGGGCTTGGTAATCGGCGTCTCTTCGGGCGCGACTTTTTCCTGAGGCTTAGGCGTCAGCGCCTCGGCACTTGCGTTTTCCGGCGCCCAAAGCTCGGCGGTAAATGTCACGGGTTCCGTGTTCCACTGAAAGACCGTGATCAGTCCGAAGATTAAAACCGCGTGCGCAACAAGCGCCGCAACAAACCCTAAGGGCTTGTCGGTGATTCGCTCGTTTTTGGCCTTTAAAGGCGTCGCGGTTTTCTTCTCGTCAGCCATCGCTTATTTCCTAGCGCTTGGTGTTTTCCAGTTGCAGGGCAAGACCGACGCGCGCGACATCGGCTTTTTGCAGCGTCTTCATCACGTCGATGACTTTGCCGTAATTGACGTCTTTGTCGGCGGCAATGACAACGGGTGTGGTTTGAAGCGAGCCCTGCGATTTGACGCGTTCAACAAGGGTTCCGATCGTCACGGGCACCAGACTTTTTCCCGCACGAACTGAGATCTTTCCGTCCGCGTGCACGACAACTTCCACGGGTTTGTCGGGTGCTTTGCTCGCTTTTTGCACACTCGGCAGATTGACGACCGAGGGATTGACAAAGGGAGCCGCGACCATGAGGATGACGACCAAAACGAGCATAACGTCGATGTACGGTACCACGTTCATCTCGCTCATCATGCGTCGGCGCGTGTGTTTGCCAAGAGACCTTAAGGACATAGGGACCTCCTCGCGCTTAGCGCTGGCGCGCCAGAATGTTCATGAATTCTTCCGAGAAGCTGTCAAATCGATTCGTAATACGGTCAAGACGCGTGGCAAAGGTGTTGTAGGCGGCCGTCGCCGGAATGGCAGCAAATAGACCGATGGCCGTTGCCACAAGTGCCTCGGCAATGCCCGGGGCCACGACGGCAAGCGAGACGTTTTCTAAGGTCGATAGGCCCGTAAAGGCATTCATGATGCCCCAGACCGTACCGAAGAGGCCGATGTACGGGGACACAGATCCGATGGAGGCTAAAAGGGGTAGCCCGCGCTCCAAATCGTCGATTTCACGCTGAAAAGCCGCACTCATGCCGCGACGCACGCCCGAGAGCATTTCGGCTTCCGGTTTATCCGAAAGCTTTAAAAACTCGGTCATGCCGGCCACAAAGATGCGCTCTTCGGAACTCGTGCGATTGGTTCGCGAGGTCGCTGTCTCCAGGAGCTTGGTTAAATTGGCTCCCGACCAAAAGCGCTGCTCGAATTCTTCGGTTTGGCGCAGCGTGCGCGAGAGCACAATCCATTTACTGAAAATCGTCGCCCAACTGGCCAGACTTGCGATCACCAAAATCGCGAGCACACACTGAACGACAGGAGAGGCATTCATCACCAAGGTGACAATGGACATATCAGCGGAAGCATTCATGATTGTTCGTCCTCCGATGTAAGGTAAGACTTAAAGAGCGTAAGAGTGTCCGGGGAAAAGGCAACGGGGTGCCCGGTGAGCGTATCGACATAGCCTAAACGCACGTTAGCTGTCGTTAATAGCGTTTGATTGCGCCAAACGGTTTGCTCAACCACAAACGAGGCGGTTTTAAGGGCAATTAAACGCGTGCGTACCGTCACGGTGTCATCCAAATGCGCCGGGCGCTTGTAGGCAATTGTCAGATTGGCGACAACGAGAGCACGGTGGCTTTCCGTTAGGAGCGCCTCTTGGTTTAGCCCCAAGGATCTGGCCCACTCCGAGCGGGCGCGCTCCATCCAACGGATGTAATTGGCGTGGTAAACGATGCCGCTTGCATCGGTATCTTCCCAATAGACCCGCGTTGTCAGTGAAGGAATCGGATTTGTCATGCTCAGTGAAAAAGAGTTTCCCGAAAGGCAACGTAAAAAAGAAAAGCACGCCGCCTGTTCTTAAAGCCGGCGTCATTGCAATCGAGCCAAAGCGAAAGTATATTGA
>OLXB01000745.1_pt1 | contig 13965 bp, 6 predicted proteins | sample 1673681 | NCBI WGS metagenome assembly OLXB01 (sample SAMEA103958121, study PRJEB25191) | human gut metagenome
ATGTGTTTCGGATCCGCTCCGCTGTCAAGTGCCTCGACGAAAGCCTGAGCCGGTCCTTTTTCAAAGCAGCAAGATCCCCCGGTCGTTATGTCAATGTAGCCTCCGTCTCGGGCAAATTGCAGGGCACCGTCGAACACATGACGAGCACGAGCACAATGAGTCGGACGGATGTGTTTAATCGGAAAGCCCCGAGCCACAATGTCGCGATACATATCGAAAGCCCCGGGAATATCACCGGAATGAATGTGTAAGACGCCGATCTTGCCGGAAATCATGCCTGCAAGGCGAATATCCGAGAGCAGGTGAAGAAGCTCATCTTGCGTCGGGAAGGAACTGCGGTGGTCCCCGATGGCAATTTTTACGCCGAGGCATTCAGGGACCATAAAGATATCTTTAGAAACCTCCCCACTTAATGTAGTCGGAGGGTAACGGTAGTTGCTCGTGTACATCCACGTGCTCACGCCCTCTTCGGACAAAGCCCGAATCTTGGCTAAAAGGTTTTCAATTGAGCGGGAAATAAAATCCGTTCCCGAGACACCGACGACATCGGTTGTCCCGCAGGCGACAAGCTCGGAAAGATTAAGTTCCGGAGTACGCGATACGGGACCGCCTTCCCCGCCGCCGCCTGTGACGTGAATATGTTGATCGAAGAACCCCGGAGTGAGGATTTTTCCCTCGGCGTCAATCGTCTCCATCTCAGGTAGTGTCACAGATAAATCCGGCTCGACAGCAAGAAAGCGTCCGTTAACCATCAGCACATCGCGTTTCCCTAAATCCTCGGGAGCAAAAACGTGAGCATGGCGAATCAAGGTAGCGTGTTTCATGTTGGACTCCTTGCGGCACTCCGAGATCGGAATGCCGCCGTGTAGTTAAATCAGAGGAAGATCGCCGAAGCGGCAACGTTCACGACAAGCGCCATGGCCATCACGGGAATCGTCCGACGTACGATTTGGAAGGGCGTAATACCGGCGATACTCGAAACAGCAATCATGACACCGGCAATCGGGCACATCGTGCGCGCGATACCGGCCGAAAGCTGAACCGGAACCGCAAGAATGGCTGCATTCATACCGACCGAAGCAGCCGCTTCGGGCAGTAACGGCGAAAAAGCGAAGAAAGCGGCGTTACCCGACCCGGTAACAAGTGTGGCAATGACCATAATGCCGATCATCACAAAGAGCATGACCCAGATTCCGGCCGATTCCATCGAGGCCGCCGCTTTAATCATGAGTGAAATGCCGCCGACCTTGGTCATTCCGAGAGCAAAGAGTTCTGCGCAGCAAATTAAAGCCACCGTGGATGTAAAGACCTTTCCCATGCCCTCGTAGACTGCTTTTGTGCGCGCAATCACATCCTTGACTTTCATGTGCGTGACAAGGTCGACCGCAAACGCAATCAGAATGGAAATGATGATGGCTGTCTGAAGAGACAATTTCACGCCGGCATAAACCATGGGCGAAAACACGATGAGCAGGAATAGCGGAAGCATCGGCAAAATCGCGTAGTAAGCGGGGCCTGCTCCTTCGAAGGCTTTGCTGACATCTCGCTTTTCTTGAGAATTGCTTCCGGCGTTCGCAGTCTGACCGTCACGCTGGTCAAACCACCGCTGAACGAAGAAGTGCCCGACTGCCACCGTAGCAATCACACAGAGTGCCACGGGAATTTGGTTATGCACAAAGTATGTGACGACATCGGTGTTTAATAGATCGGCCGCACGCATGGCATTTGACGAGGAAGGTCCTAAATCCAAGCAGCACGTCGAACCGATAACGGCCGCAGCGGACGTCCGAGAGACTCCGAGTTCCACCAGAAGCGGGAAAATCGAAGCCATCAGAAGGAGTCCGAGGCCGACCGCCGAGTTAATAAAAAGCGCCATGAATTGACCGATTACATAGGTGACGGCCAACAGCACGTAAGGTGACCGAATTGCCGAAAGCGGACGGACACACGCTTTAACCAGGGCCTTTGAGGCGCCGATTTTGTCCATGTAGTACGAGAAACCGGCAATCCACATGATGTTAAGCCCGAGCCCCGGGAGCCTCGTCTTCATCTGCTCGGCAAACGCCTGTGCAAAATCAAATCCCAAAAACTGTGTGGATTTTTTTGCGGCCACGGGGTCCACGCCCATAAATGCTGCGACCGCTAGAAAGACGAGTCCTGCGAGCAAAAGTACGGTGGGCGGGTAGTAGTTTTGGAAGATACTCCAGGCGACGATTGCAATCACCGCGAGGGTCAGTAGAACTTCAAACATAGGAAAAACTCCTTTGATAAACTTGACGGCAACTCGGCACGTGAAGAATTGCCGGTCAGTCGCTATAGTTAACCCTGAGAAAGAGGCTTTTGTGTGCTTCCCATATCCTCCCGATTGGGATGAATCACGGAACGCATAAACATTCTATTTGAACTTCGGCGATTATTTCCAAGCCGTCAGGGTATTCCCCACGACTCTTGACTGACGTAAGTCTGTGAACTCCCGGGAAGGACTCGAGTAGATTTCAACCGTTCTCAGAAAGAATAATCCCGTATGTGTCGGAAGCCTCCCATGGTCTCGAGACCTTAGTGACGTAATTCATCTTTTACGAGAAATCGTCTGAGCCATCCGTGAGGCCGGCCGAAAATCCCTGCCTGTCTTCCCTGAGACTGCCGGTATTCCCAGACGGTCGTTGCGGTTCTGAAGATTCCTCTACCCTCAAAAGGTATGCACCCTGCAAGAAACCTCCGGTTCTCTGTTGCGATAGGATTCTCTTTTCTCCTCTTTGACTCTTAATCAATCAAAGACTCTTTAAAAGGACCGTGCAGACGGCGTGGTGCTTGCTTCGTTAAAGCATTGACCTTAAACCACTTTAGTCTGTCTCTCCGGGAGATACCACGGGTTTAAAGCGATTTGAAGAGGTGATCAATCTCATCCCTGCCGAGGACAATAAAGCCCCGAATCTGCGACTCAGGGCCTTATCAGGAACAGTACCGGCAGTCCTCTTTTCAAGAAGACTGCCTTAGGTTGCTAGAACGTCCAACGCACGTTGGCTTTGACGGCAAAGGCGTCGGTGTTCTTCGATCCGCTGTAGCCGACCGACACACCGAAACCGACCTTGTCCTTGCCGCCGGAGACTCCGAGCGCAGCCGAGTAGCGCATGCGGTCGAGAACTTCCGACGAGGTCGTTACATCCTGACTGACTCCCGTAAAGCGAATCGTCTCGGTCAGGTTCTTCGAACCCACAACCGGGGTGACCGCAAGATCGAGGGCAGGCTTGATCGTCCAGCCGGTCTGCGTCATAAAGTCGCGCGACAACTGAACTCCGAGAGGTACTTCCGCATAGGTCTTAGCCGTCCCGTGCGAATTGAGAATCGTCCCTTGTGCGTTCGTCTTCGCGCTATAGTTCTTCGAATCGATGTGATTCAATCGCAGTCCTGCAAAAGGAGCAACCTGCATGCCGGCGACATCAAAGGCGTACTTGGCTTTAAGACCTGCCGTAAAGACGGTCGAATCCATGTCGGACTTCACGAGACCGTGATTGGTCTGTTTAACGTCGTTGGTGACATAGCCGAAGCCCAGATCTCCCATGAACGACCAGGCTCCGGTGCTGTGACCGAAGTACAAGGCGGCGCCGTAGAAGTCAAAGTCGTTCTTGGTCGTCGCCAAGCTTCCTCGAGAATCGGCCTTTCCGGAACCGGCGTAGAGCGCCGCACCTAAGCGCGTGTCATCCCGAACGACAACGTCCGCTCCGACCGTAATACCGTACATATCCACATCCGACCCGGACGTGAAGTTTCCGGCCTTAAAGGCGTCGGCCTTGGTCTTGTTATATAGCGGAGTGGCCCAAAGGGTGCGACCGAAGGTTTCTTCCGTTGCAACGCTTGTCCCGATTGCCGAACTAAAGCCGAGGCGTTCCTCAACAGAACCGGTAGCAACGTGCTTGACCGTGTCCGTCACAAGGAACGTACCGGACTGCGCTGTCATTCTCGATACGGACTCAAGAGCAGAACCGAAATCACGCCCGATTTGTTCGGGGGTGCGATTGCCGTCACCGGTGACGTCTTCCATCACGGAAGCAATCCAACCGGCACCGTCTCGACGAGAAGAATCAAATCCGTCGCCTTCCGCCAGATTCATCACCGTCTCTTGCAAGGATTCGGAAAGCGATCCACCGACAATCGCCGCACCGGTTTCCGACATCGTAAATATCAGGTTATTGCCGGCCAGTCTTGCGTCGTACAGAAAGTTTCCGGAAAGGAAGTTCGCGTCATCCCCGCTGACGGTGTGATTGCCGTCAGCCAAGGTAATCACAGTGCCGCCGGAAATCTTCACATTCTTGAACATCATCTTGCCGTTATTGACAATGTTGCCGGTCAGTTGCGCGGTGTACTTGGTCTTGCCGTTTTCGATTACCGGTTCGTCCATGGCACCGCGATCGAGAATCATGAAGCCACCTGTTCCGATGCCGAAAGTGTTGTTGCCAAATTGCATGCCGGTTGTATCACCGACCGTCAGGGTGCCGTTCGGTGCCGACAAAACGCTGTTGATGTAAAGGATAGACGAAACGTCCACATCCGTTTGCTTGGCACTCTTTAGAGCTGCCTTGGCCTCCTCTCTAAGACTCTCTATGTTCGCATCTAAGGCTTCCTGACCTCCGACAGCAAGAAGACCATTTTTGATAGAACCGAAAGCGGCATCGGTTAGGTCCAACTCTCCGAATCGGGCTAAAGCCGGAGTTTCCGAAATCCCTGCTACAACCAAGGTTCCGGGCCCTTGAGTTGCCGTAAGGACAATCTTTTGAGCGTCGAGATTTCCGTTCACCGCAATTGCGCCGTATTGCGCTGCAATGCCGTTAATCGTGGCATTGACTCCCGAAGCAACCGTAAGGTCTTGAACAACGTTCACGTTGGCATCCGTACTCGAATCGGACGAGGCGTTAAACGTGAGTTCGGTATTTCCGGCAAGATGAAGTTTCTTAATGCGGGTTCCGGAGCCACCTTCCTTACCGAAGGAAAGCTTATTCGTCTTAATTGCGTTTTCCGGGTCGTTTTCGACTTTAACCTCGTTCAAAAGAGCATTCCCTGCCGAAAGGTCTCCGCCGTTTTTCACAAGAACCTCGTCAGTCGTGTCGACCGTAAGACTATCTCCGACACTCACATTAGAAGTGTCCACAATAAGGCCTTTCATCTCGGCTTTCCCGTCGACACTAAAGTTAGATTCTTTCGATAGCGCAAGTTTTCCGCCTGCTTTAAAGTCGCCGGCGACTTGGACGATACCCTTGTTCTCAAGCGTGACAGAACCATCAACGGAAGTATGACCGGTTGAAGTTTGACCTTGGGACGTCATAAAGGAGCCGTTATTCTTAACAGTCAGATTCCCTGCAATCTCAGCCGAACCTGCACTGACAGAGGAAGTCGGATCGGACACGTTTACATCACCCGAGGTCGCTGTGGTGTTATCCACTGGATTCTTGAGTACCTTCAACAGATTGTGACCGATATCAAAGGAAGATCCCTCTTTCACATCAAGACTGCCTAGAGAAGCATTGTCTCGGGCGGTGACTTTTGCGCCGCTTGTGAAAGAACTATTCCCTTTGACTGTCAAGGGACCGCGTGTATCGACATCACCGGCCTTAACTGAAAGAGATTTGTCAATGTCCAGTTCAGAGGCGTATAACTGAGAGCGATTGTTGTCGTTCTCGGAAGAAACGGTAACTGACCCGTTCATAGTTTTAAGCTTTCCGCCGACGGTATTTCTCTCTGCGTCATAGCCGAAGGTCGCGCCGTCTTTGACCGTAACATCGCCCATGTTTGAGTCACCGCTTGCAACGTAAGATGAGCCGGCACCGTCAACACGAGTTGCTCCTTTGACAAAAACGTTGCCGTTATCTTTGGTCTTAAAGGATGAGTTTGCATCAATCGTCAAAGAGCCGCCAATGTCGGCTGAGGCAAGGTTTAACGAACTTTGTCCGGTCACTTTCACATCACCGGTGCGATTTCTGTCGGTGTTATTCGTGTTTTCGAGCGCCCTGGTTTTAAGAGCGCCGGAAAGATCCATCTCCGAGTTGTTCAGTTCGAGTGTTCCTGCAACGACGCCACCGATTACAGTACCCTTTGCGTTATCGAGCGCCACGACACCGAGGGCGTTGTTGTCAGTTCCGAGATCCTTTGTCGCAATAGTCGCCCGGTTTGTCCCTCCTCCGGAAAGAACGAGTTTCGTGTTGGCACTGTTGCCGCTTCCCGTGACTGAACCGACCTCACCGTTTCCAATCAGTTTTAGCGTTGATTCCAAATCTCCGGACTTTGCAGAACCGATTAATTCAACATCGGCGACTGCGCCTGAAGAGTTTTTTACAAATATTCCGTCACTCGGATGATTGAGCGTCAAATCGCCCCTGACGTCATCGTCAGAGGAAATGTTGTCTTCTCCGAGAGAACCGATCTTGAGTTTCTCCTCTCCTTGCTTAAGCTTTGCGCTCTTCCAACTATTAGTTCCGGTGACGTTGCCATTAACATTGACAATATCTTTGTCTGAGGCAGCAACGCCATTGACCAATTTGAATTTATCGTAGTCAATCGGATTTTCTAGACCGAAATCAATTTCGTAGTCCGACCAGTTAAAGTCATCCCCTAACCGCAAGAGAAGTCTTGAATCTTTTCCGTTCCCGTTAAGCGCCCCCATAATTTGAGAGACTTGGTCGAGCGAAATTTTTTTCTTTCCTACTTCGATGCCATCATTGAAGTTGTTACTAATCCAATCGGTTATTCCCTCGAGATCAACATAGCCGGCACTGCTATCGGTAACGCCGATTCTTCCGCCTACAACGGATGCAATGTTTCCGTCTTCACCCTTTCTCAGAATCTTGTCGGCCTTCGCCGTCATCGATGCGCTTCCGGAGATTTCAATCACACTTTTATTCGTGTTTCCTGAAAGACTCAGGTCACCGTTTGCAATGAGTTTGCTACCCGAACCGGAAACGGTAATCGCGTCATCGCCGGTTGCCTTAAGCGTTCCGTTCACAGTCAGCGTGCCGTTATTCGTAACTAAAGTACTACCGGCATTCGTCTCGAGGTCACCGACTGTCATCTCGGCACCGGCGACTTTAAGGGCATCGGTACCGGTCGCAGTGACCTTGCCTGTTGTCGTTAATTTTGTCGTCGAACCGTCAAGGTTAAGCCCCTTGCCGTGTGCGGTCGGGGCGACAGCAATATCGGCCGGTCCGATGTCAGACGCCCCTCCGGTCAAATTCAGAGTTCCGTTAACTGTGAGCACACCTGCGGGTTCTGCTTGGGTCACAGCTAATCGACCTGCAGAAATCAGGGAATCCGAGCCGAGTATGAAATTGCCGGCATCGTCTCCGACGGACAACTTGCCCGTTGTCTGAAGCTCCGTTTTGCCTGAATACTTAGCTCCGAGAGTGATGCCGGAGTTAGCGATAATTAGGCCTTCACCGGAAACGAGGCTTCCTGTTTCATCCGAACTGTTCGTCAGATTTAATTCTCCCCCGGTGACATTCAGAATATTGCGGACCTGCGGATCAGTTGTTCCTTTGGCTCCTAGATTGAGTTTTCCTTTACCCTGGCCGAACATCGCATCGAAGGCTTGCGATACCATATTGAGTGTCGAACCGGAGGTTTTCGCTCCGACATCGACAAGATTCATTTGTCCTTTAAAGTTCTCTCCGGTACCGGTAACAGTGGTTTCCTTAACGTCCCAATTTAAGAGGGAATCGGCGTCGGATTTGAGATTTGCAGCATCCAAGGCAAGTTTTGCATTACGTGCTGAGAAATCCAAGGTATCTTTGGCGCCTAGAGAAAGGGAATCCATCTTGACATCGTTTGTACCGTTGTAAACGAATTTACCCGTTACACCGTTTGACTCGTTACCATCATCAACAGTAATCTTGCCAAGTGAATCCGTACCCGCCTTCAGGTCGGCAATCTCTACTGTGGCCGTGTTTTGGAAATTGATATCGGCAGAGGAAAGGTCGGCTGTCGCGACACTAAGTTTCCCCCCTTTAAGTCCTGCTTTTCTCAACGTCGCGAGGTTTGCCGTCAAAGAACCGTCTGTGATTTGAAGCTCGGGCGTATCCGTCGTCTGATTTAACTCTTTAACGTTGGTTGATCCGGATGAAACAAGTTGACCTCCGGAAAGGAACACTTTTTGAAAATCGGCATTCCCTGCAAGATTCATTTCTCCGGATGAAAGCGTTGTTTCACCTAGGACATTAAGTTGCCCGCCCGATAGAACCTTGGTATTTCCTCCGGTTTGATCGAACGTACTTTTTACTGTCGTGATAGCGCCGGAAGATGTCTCAAAATCACCGCTGGAAAGAGTCAGACTTGAATGAAAAAGAACACCGGGAGTGTTGCCGCCGGCCGTATTGGAATTTTTGAATGAATTGCCGGCCAGTGTAGCATTGCCATGAACGTTAAAAGTTCCGGCTCCGCCGGCAATACTTGCCTTAGAACTCTCGCTTTGCGTATAGGTACCGAAATGAACGGTATCTCCGAGAACACTCAATTCAGACGAGCCGGAGGCTTCAAAATTTACCTGCCCTTCGGGGGTCTCCTCTCCGAACACGGAGTTGTTACCGTCAGCGGCATCTCCTAATTGCAATAGCCCGCTCTGCAATTTAACTGTGCCGGCCCGAAGAGAGGACTGATTCGTGTTACCAAGTCCCTTAACGGATATGGCGGTACTGTCCCCATAATTGATAGTGATTGTCCCTCCGACGGTGGCAGATTCCAAACCCTTTGTCTCTTTTAAGAAGTGCCTGTCCGTCGATAAGAGGTCTGTCGTCTTTACGATGCCTTCAACGGTCACGAAACTGTTACCGGTTCCGTCAACAGTTCTGATTGTGTCGAAGTTGTACGCAAGATTCGTTGCGTCATTGATTACGAGTTTATTCGCACTATTTTCATTAGTATGCACGCTAAATCCGTTAACACCCCCCATATTAAGATTATCAGCGATTTTATTTGCTGCAGCACTACTAAGGGTTAGAGTCGAATTACCTCGAAAGGATGATGCTGCACCGAGAATGAGTTTTCCGGAAAAACCACCATTTACTGCGGATATCTTCACATTCCCACTTAAGATTGTGCTCGGATTTTCAGCAGAGTGTTTTAACTCACTAATTGTGACATTTCCACCATTTGCGTCAATGGTTAGCGTACCCTGATTGTCAATCTTTATATTCGTAAGGTTTGTCTGTTTTGTCTGTTGTGAGGGAGCGTTTATGGTTCCCGTTGCTCCGCTCTTTGTTTCAATCGTCAAACCGTCGGCCTTTAGACCATATGCATTAATACCAGAGTCGCCGCTCTTAAATGTGATAGTTTGCGAAGCACCGCCGGAAAATTCAGCTAGAGCATTGGAATTAATCGTAGTGTGGGATAAAACCAATAGCGGCGTTTTGACTGTCAGTTGATTAGCGGTTAACGTAATCGAATGATTTGGAAGACCAAGGAAGGTGGCTGATGTTGTTGAATTAATATCCGCTTTTCCAACAGTCATGCTGATTGTGCCCCAGTCGGAAGCAACCTTAAACTTATCCTCTTGGCCACCAAGAGTAAGGCTTCCGTAAGATCCCGCATCGTATTTATCAAGTTTGAATTCTCCGACTCCGAGGCCTCCTACATAAATAGTGTTTTTTTGACCGGACGTCGTCAGGGAGTTTGCCCAAATGAAAGATTTCGAATTGGCCTCAGTACCAGAAATATACAGATCTACATTGTCCAGAGTAACGGTCTCTATTCCGCTCATCCGAGTCCAACCGGTTTCCGGGCTTTTCGGGTATGTTTCAAGGTGGATGTTTTTTAGTTCTACCCGCGAGAAATAAGTGGCTGAGAGAGCGTGTATATCTTCTGGATTACCTTCTGACCACCATTGCTTCGTCGGGAGACTTCCTGTAACTCCTGTAACTCCATCAGTCGGATTCTTTACAAACTGCCCCGTAATTCTGGCTCCCTGAAGACTTCCGTCAGTCGAGGTCCCCGTAATTGTTAAAACATCAGCCGCAGAAGCTCCTGCCATTGCAGCAAGTCCCGCTGTTGCCACAACGAGCTGGATGCCTTTCTTTTGGACTGACGAGGTGATTTCATTGCACACCATCAGGGCGCCGCGAACTTTCGAAAAGATGACTTTGTAGGTTTTGTTCATGGATAGTCTATTTCGTGTCGAAGTGAAACGTTGAAAAAAGGCGGCTTCTTTTGGACTTTCACAAGATAGGAAGAAGGTTTGATTGTTTCTTACTGCCTGGAATCGAAGCCGAATTTCGCGAACAATAACTATCCTGATATTGAAAATCAACGCTGATAAATAGAGACTATTTGCACAATAGAATGAATGCCGTATACATTCTTTGCGTTAAAAATCACATAAACTGCACAGAAGAAAGAAGTAGAAAAGATGGGGAATTTACTACAGCACCAGAACAGAGGCTCCCAGGAACGATGCCTCAAGAGGGGCGTTGCCCCTGTCTTTTTCAGGCTGCGAAAAAGTTTGAGCAATTGAACAGAATGCTAAAATTGCGAAGCAATGTTGTGCTAGTCGTTGAGCACGAGGATGGCGCATTCATCACCCCATGTAAAAGACTCAGCCCGGTTGCAGCCGGGCTTTGTCGTTTCTACACCTCTTGCGAGGTGCTTTCTTAGAGCCAAAAAGAGCTACTTTTCTAAGGAATATCGCAACTTCATCCCATTCAGATTTCGAAACGGAATGAGTTTTTCGCTTTGCAGACGACCGACCACAATACCCGGATGAACACCAATCTCTTTGGCAAATCCTTCTACTGCTATCTCTGAAAATTTTCTTTCAGAAAGGAATCCCTCGTATTCATCTGAAGGAATGAGGGCATTTTTCGCCCAGTTGTCAGCCTCAAGCTCCATTTCGTTGGTTCTTTCTTTTTTTGCTAAGTGGTTCAGGCAAATGTGCCCGATCTCATGGAATAGAGAAAACCAAAAAATATCAGCATCCTTTCCTCTAACTGTTAGACCTAGCACAATTTTTTCTCCCATTCTTTCACTTGTTCCATGAAGAAACGATCCGGAAAGATGAGGAAGGACAACAAGGGCAACACCATATTGCCCTAAAAAAGTCTCAAGCTTCGAAATCACTTCGTTTTGAGGCAATCCGGTTAATGACCTAAGTTTCGCGCACTCTCTTGCCAAACCCTTACTATCAATTGACCGGACTGTTTTACCTAATGCCTCGTTTCGAGCTTTTTGGATCCAAGCGAAAGTGGCATATCTTGCTTTCTCTGTTACTTTCTTTTGCCTAAAACAAACCGATGAATTCACCATAATCGACGGCAAAACAGTCAGATCTGCTACACCGAAATATTGTCTGCAAGCAAAAATCTTTTTCTCAAGAGTAGACACCGATGCAATCCAATTTCGTTTTGCAAGCTCTTGATAAGGCAACAAGCGAAAGACTTTTTCTTCCTCTTCACTTGCCAACTCCTTTTGGGCCTGAATTTTGTCAGCACGAAAAGATGCATCAAAGGAAAGCCAAGACTTTGCCGGAATCGAAAAAATAGCTTCCAACCTTAAGGCAGCATCATCCGACAATTCAACTTCGCCATCCATAAGTTTCGAAATATGCTTTTCAGAAAAGCCCATCCGTTTGGCCAATTCTTTTTGAGTCCAACCTCTGGCTTCAAGCAGGTCTTTTATGATCTCCCCGACGGAGACCGCAGTTGTGTGTGTCCCTCGGATAAACATACTTACCCCTCCTCAATGATGGTAGTCGATAATGTCTTCAACACTGACCGATTCCAACTTTTCATCAATGATTACTGTAATCAGACGGTTTTTCTTTGAAACCTTCATTGCATACTGCCCTTGTCTGTCTCCGATAAGAGCATGGAAGTCACAAAGTCGATTATTTAAGATTACTCGAAAAGGAAAATTTTCTAGCGTCTTAATACACTTTGCCACACCGTCTGCTGACTCGTCTCCAAAAATGCGAACAGCAGTTTTTCTGTCAGTGCATATCTTTTGGATTTTTTTCTTTTGTAGGAGACGTTCATACCAGAAGAAAATTAACCTCATAGGTTAATTATACGAAGAAGAGTTCCAAGTGGATATAGGAGAACACGTCAACAGGTACTTATCATGATTTCCGCAAAATCGCCCAAGCGACCATTGTCGGCTTTGCTCAGAGAGTTGCAAAAGTCGTTGGCTAAGTTAGGGTTTTTCTGCTTGAAATATAACAAAAAACCGAGAAAATCTTCCTCGGTCTTCATATGGTTTCGTATTGTTTATTGCTTGTTTAAGCAGGTTTCATTGGCGGAAGCGGTGGGATTCGAACCCACGGACGGCGAAAACCGTCGCCGGTTTTCAAGACCGGTGCATTCAACCACTCTGCCACACTTCCGAATTAAGACGCTACCCCGATTCTTTACGATAAGAACGCGTGTTCGGCAAGAATCACGTTGTAAAGAATCTTCATGAGCATGCAAAAGAAAACAATGCGGACAACCCAATTGAAAATCACTTTGTGTTTTTCAGAATCCATGGTTTCTATCCCCTGTTTTCTACGCGGGCATAACTTTACCGAGAAACGAGGAAGTTATCAATGAGCCGCGTCTTGCCGATGTAAACGGCAATGGCAAAGAGCACGTTGCCGGTTACCGCGGCAAGCGGTTTCATCGAGTCGGCATCGACTGCCTCGGCATAGTCAAGTTTGGCCAAGGGTTCCGCGGCAATGCTCTCTTTTATCACCGCAAGAAGCTTATTCGTATCGGTTTCTCCGGCCTCAATAAGAGCCTCCCCTTTTTTTAGGGACCGGTTCAAAATCAATGCCGCTTGCCGCTCTTTCGGGTTTAAGTACGTGTTGCGGCTGGATTTCGCCAAGCCGTCGGCTTCCCGCACAATGGGGCACCCGACTATTTCCAGATCAAAATTCAAATCGCGTACCATGCGACGGATGACAGCAAGTTGCTGCGCATCTTTCTGCCCGAAAAATGCCTTGTCCGGAGCTGCAATATGAAAGAGTTTGCTCACAACCGTGCACACGCCTCGAAAATGCGTCGGACGTGTTTTTGCGCACAGGTTTTGCGCCAAAGACGGAACCTCAACCCAGGTCGAGGCGTCGGGAAAATAAAGTTCCGTCGGCTCCGGATGAAACACCAAGTCCGTTCCGAGATCCTCAAGGAGTGCGCAATCGTGCTCAAAGTCTCTCGGGTAACTTTCTAAATCCTCATTGGGTCCGAACTGTGTGGGATTGACAAATACGGAAACGACAACACGGTCGCAGGAGGCTTTCGCGGCTTTGACTAAACTGGCGTGCCCTTCGTGCAAATATCCCATGGTCGGCACAAGGCCGACGGTTAATCCTTCTTTACGCCATGCCTTGACGGCACGGCGAACGTCACTGACCGTACGCGCAATAATCATAAGAGTTACTCCGTAATCAATCTAAGACAAGGCGCGAGCATACGCCAAAAGAAGAGCCTCGAGGGTCATTCGCGCATTTAACGGGTGAGAACTGACGCGTTTGATGTCCCGAACACTGTTAATCCACATGTAAAGTTTGGCAGGATCGGTCTTGACCGTGAGCTTCTTAATGTCCTCTTCTTTTTCCGGGAAATACCGTGCCGTTCCCCCTTGACGCACCGAAGCCAGGTCCCAAGCCCAGCGCGCCAATAATGCGGCATAGGCCGGAAGCGCCGGATCTCGCCCAAGTAGCGAACAGACCGTATCGGCATCGGCGTTTTTCCCTCGGAGCAAAAGGCCGATGAGTCGCTCCTCTTCCTCAGAGGAAAGAATCAGCCGCGCGTCGACTTCAAAAACCGAAAGCGGCATGCCGCCGGCAGCCTCAAGGGCGCGCTCGGGGTCTTTGACGTTCTGTGAGCGAAGCCAATCAAGCGCCTCACTTCGCGTCGGAGGCGTTGCCCGAATCAAGCGACACCGCGAACGAATGGTCGGTAAGACGCGATCGATTTCATCGGCCACAAGAATAAAGACCAAGCCCTCGGGCGGCTCTTC
>OLXB01000751.1_pt1 | contig 13861 bp, 20 predicted proteins | sample 1673681 | NCBI WGS metagenome assembly OLXB01 (sample SAMEA103958121, study PRJEB25191) | human gut metagenome
ACAAGGTTTGATAATGATGATTTTGTGATTCAGAATCGACCAGACGATAGTAGCATTACTTTCCGACAGGTAATTGCATGGATGGCACAGATGGGCTGTCAGTGGGCGAAAACAGATGCATACGGTAGATTGTGTATCGGATGGTATGAAAAAGAATCTAATATTCCAGCTAATATTACCTCCAAAGATACAAGCGGATTTACCCCTTGGTTATACGATCTCGAAATAACAGGAGTAAAAGTAACGGAGTATTCAAGCAATTCATCTGAAAGTAACGCTAAAACATATCAATCAGGGGATGAGGGGTACATCATAGATATTAGCGAAAATAAGCTAATACAACCGGGGACTGGACAAACGATTTGCTCAATAATTGCTGAAAGATGTGTTGGATTAAAATTTCGTCCTTTTACAACCAGCGCGCTAACCGATATTGCTTTGGAAGCAGGGGATGCTATTACAATCACTGATAGGAATGGGGAAGAACATAAGAGTTATTTAACTTCTCTTACATTGAACCCGGGAACTTTTGAACAATTAGAATGCAGTGCGAAGAGTGTTTCAAGAAACAAACAGAAGCAATATACCCTTAATCAACAGGCACAATCTGAATATAGAAAAAGCTTAAGAGATGAGCGTACTTCTAGGGAAAAAGCGCTGGAAGAATTATCACAACGCCTTGCGGAATCTTCTGGAACATACACGACAGTGGAAACACAGCCGGACGGAAGCAATATCTATTATCTTCACAACAAACCACAGCTATCCGATTCTGACATTGTATGGAAAATGACCGCAGAAGCATGGGCGGTATCTACAGATGGTGGACAACATTGGAATGGCGGTATGACGGTTGATGGTGATGTGATTGCCAGAATCCTTACGGCTACAGGTGTTAATGCTGACTGGATTAAGACGGGAGCCTTGGTGGTTCGTGATAATAGCGGAAATATTATATTTTCTGCCGATATAACTAAACATCAATTAATAATGGATGGATCCTCAATTAGGATTGGTGCATCTCCTTTGGATGGACTGTTAAACAGTATGCAGGGGCAGATCGATGGGAATATAAATACCTGGACAGGAACATCAGTACCTACATTGAGCAATTATCCGGCCAATGAATGGCTGGACGATACCGAAATGAGCAAGCATGTCGGTGACATTTACTACGATGGCGATAGCCACGCATACCGCTTTGTAAATGAAGGCAATGGATATTATTGGAAACAGCTGAAAGATACGGACGTTACAAAGGCACTGAAAGATTCTGAGGACGCATTGTCGGCAGCGAAACAGGCACAGGAAGCGGCAGCTCTCGCCAAAAACATGACATTGCAACTGAGCAATGAATACCAGGGCGTTTCTGTTGATTCTGATGGAAATTACGGCACATTTCCAAGCGATGTGATTACACATGCTGTAGTAATGTACGGGACACAAGATATTACAGATGATTGTAATTTTATAATCACAAAATCAGATAGTATAACAGGAATCTGGAACAATTCAGCAAAGACATATACGGTAACGGGGCTGTCAGCCGATGATGGTTGGGTAGATGTTAGGGCAACTTATCTTAGTGCTTTGACGGTGACCAAAAGATTTTCCATTTCAAAAATTTATGCGGGAAACGATGGGAAGAACGGTCTTCCGGGAGAACCTGGACGAGATGGAAAAACAAGTTACACCCATATTGCTTATGCCAATAGCGCAGATGGTAAAACCGATTTTTCGGTGTCTGATAGTAACCGGGAATATATCGGTATATATGTTGATTTTGAACTACAAGATAGCACTAACCCGGATGATTATGCATGGACGCTTGTAAAAGGTGCAGATGGGGCAAATGGATCTCCAGGAAAACCTGGAACAGACGGAAGAACACCATATTTCCATGTAGCTTACGCAAACAGCGCGGATGGTAAGATGGGCTTTGATGTATCTGATAGCACTGGAAAAGAATACATCGGGCAGTATACAGATTATACGGAAGCCGATAGCACTAACCCCGGTGCCTATTCATGGACAAAGATTAAGGGAGAACAAGGAGTTCCAGGTAGAACATATTTTCTTGAAAGCCCATCATATGTTATTAAGCAACGCGCGAATGGCAGTGTAGCCCCGAGCTATATTACTTTGAGTGCTTGGTATCGCGATGGAAACGCGGAAACACGAACAGCATATAAAGGTCGTTTTAAAATCGAAGAATCCGTAGATGGGGAAAATTGGAAAACGGTATATTCTTCTGCGAAAGACGAAACAAGCGTTTCACATAATTTATATACGGTATTATCAACTAAAGCGGGAGGAATTATAACAACGGCTTCTGGAAGGTCAATTGGAATTCCAAGAGATGTAAGTGCCATAAAATGTACCTTATACGCGGCGGGTGGATTTTCACAACCATTAGATTCCCAAAGTATGGCGGTTGTAATTGATGTAGATGCACTTACACATGAAGAAATATTTAACCTCTTAACCAATGATGGCGCAATTAAAGGAATTTATAAAGAGGGAAATCAGCTATATATTTCGTTCACTTACGCCAAGGGTGGCACATTAAAGCTTGGCGGTAAAAATAATGGGTATGGGATATTAGAGGTACTGAACCGCCGTGAAACTGGATGGGCTAGTAAGCTTGATCCTGACGGATTAACCATATTTAAAGATTATGTAAATGAAAATAACTATAAATGCCTTATTTTTGATTCAAGCGGAATTAAGTACGGAGTAACCGATTCAGCAGGATTACTGAATCTAGAAATGCCTCTTTTGGTTAACGATAATGGCACAATGGCCATTTTAACAAGTGATATTTATGGTTATTCTGATGATGGAAAAACAGCTTTTCAGTTTTTTAGTGGCAAAACAGTAAACTCAGGTTACATGATAGTAAATGTTAAATCAGACTTTTATGATTCTGCTAATTTTCATAAGTCCGTTACGATGAGTGGTCTGCCGTGGAACTCTAGTGCAAGTGCAGCTGTTGTTTTTGCATCTGATATGAAAACTCTTAATGCGGCTGCTGCATCTTCGATTCGTTACAAATCAATAGGAAACGGAAAAAACATAAAAGAAGATGAACTGGAAGACCTCTACAGAATCAAGGTAATCTGGGCGAAGTACAAAGACGGATATTTATCCGAACAAGATGAACGCTATGGCAAAGAAATGCCGATGTTCATAGCTGAGGACATTGACCGCAGATTTCCATTAGCCGTTGACCATAATGAAAAAGGCAAAGCTGAAAACTGGAATTACCGTATTATAATCCCCTGCATGTTTGCCATGCTGAAAAATGACCATGAGAAAATCCTGGCTCTCCAAGCGGACAACCAGGAACTGCATTCAAAACTGGATGCTTTGTCAACAGAAGTACAGGAATTAAAAGAACTTATCAACAATATTTCACGAAAGGAATGAGAATATGAGTGTAAAAACAGTACAAGCTACAGTAAATGGACAGACCGTAAGTCTAACCTATAACAGTTCTACTGGACGATATGATGGAACGATTACAGCCCCTAGTAAATCCAGCTATAATCAATCGGGACATTATTATGGGGTAACAATCAGAGCTACGGATGATGCTGGAAACGCAGAAACAGCAGATGCTAGTCATTCAACGTTAGGAAGTTCATTACAGTTAAAGGTAAGAGAAAAAGTTGCGCCGATTTCAACAATAACATACCCGACAGCCAGCGCACTGATTACAAATAACAAACCAAGCATTGTCTGGACAATAACCGATGATGATTCTGGTGTGGATCCTTCCACCATTGGTATCACCATTGATTCTGGAAGCGAGATCACAGGGGATAGTATTTCTAAGACTGCAATTTCCGGCGGCTATAAATGTACTTATACTCCTGGTACTGCCCTGTCAGACGGGAGCCATACAATTACTGTAAATGCGTCTGACTATGATGGAAATGCGGCAGCACAGAAGAGCGTTTCATTCAAAATTGATACCGTACCGCCGACACTTTCCGTTACATCACCGACAGATGGTCTTGTTACCAACCAGGCTTCCTGTACTGTTCGTGGTACAACAAACGATGCAACATCCAGCCCAGTATCTGTTACTGTCAAACTGAATAGTGGTAGCGTAGAGGCGGCAACCGTTGCTTCTGATGGCTCCTGGTCTAAGGTAATTACTCTTACTGAGGGTACCAATACCATCACCGTAGTGGCTACTGATAGTGCCGGAAAGAGTACCACTGTAACCAGAACTGTGAAACTGGACACTAAGGCTCCTGTCATCAAGTCCGTAACATTAACACCGAACCCGGTTGATACTGAAAAAACCGTTGTAATCTCTGTAGAGGTTACCGACTGATAAAGGTGGTGGAAACATGGTAGTAGCATTAAGGGGTACTATCAATGGAAACATTATCTCATTCGCAAGGGCACAAGGGGATAGATGGGAAGCCATCATCCCCAAAAGCCTTAACGGCGCTTATGTAGTTGACATGTCCGCTGTTGATGAAGCTGGAAATACCGCATATATAGCAAGATACATTATTACCATAGATATATCTTCTATGTGTGTTCACATTGAGCCGTGTCCGTATTATGAAGAGTTATTAGAGCCACAGTATCGGGCGGTTTTAGAAAAATCCGAGTATTATGTAGAGTTAATAGGAGGTTGCAACTGTGAATGTGGATTTTGAATTCGGAGAAAAGAAACATATAAAACTAAGAATATGCTCCTGCAAAGGTACCGATTTTCTAATCGAAAGAGCTTCCTATGAGTTGCTTTACAAAGGAACACAAGAAGTTGAAGATAGTGGCATTGCGGTAATACAAGGACATATTCTTGATGTGGTTATACAGCCGCAGAAAAAAGGTAGATATAAACTTAGAGTGATGTATGAAATCCTGGACGAGAAGTTGATTGCAGAAGTAGGAGTGATGGTGAAGTGATATGGCGAATATTTTAATCAGCGATGTAAAAATGACACCGAACCCGGTCACCGCCAGAGCAAGCTTCGTCCTGTCCGTGAAGATCATCGACAAAGTATACGCACTGGCCACAAAGGACGGCAAGTGCCTGATGACAAAGAATAATAAAGTAATTGAAAAAATTCCAAGAAAGGATTGATGAAAAATGTCTGAATCTATACCAAGTACACTAATATCAGCTCTCCCAGCAGCTACCAAAGTGTCTGATACGGATATCGTGGTATTGGAGAATGGCTCTACAACCCAGAAGATTACTATAGCGCAGTTGAAAGAGGCGCTAGGGATTAATGCACTAAACGCGAAGATATCAGTTACCGGAACTTTTACAGATGAATGGTATATTGGAATATATGTGTATGGCATGGGGCTTGCAGTAGAAATTCCAAGGCATAATGAAAATTTACAATTATCTGCAATATCGGCAAAGGTATTCGATAATAGTGGATGGCATAATTCAAGTGTTCTTTCGATTGGAAGATATACTAATCGCTGGAGGATACTTTTAAATACAAATTCAAGCATGAATTTAGAAAACGGAAAAGCATATCTTATTTCACTTAGTGGAGCGATTTCCTGAAATCACGCGCCAAAAGCAAGTGCTGTAAAACTAACAACTCCGTTAAAAGCAGAACCGTCAGCATTTCTAATTTCCATGTACGATGTCGTACCATCGTTGTAAAAGCCACTAAATATCCTGCCATTAGGAACTGTAATATCTTCAGCTATTACTAGATATAAACTGTTTAGCCCAAAAGAAGCAGCAGTCATTGTAATGTAGTTTTTATTTGCTTCCGTGTATACATTTGAAAAAGATTTAACTACAATTTTGCATGGAATCTTCGTGTTTTGCGACCTTCTTTCCTCCGGATGCTACAATAAAGCAGAAGGAGGAATAAGGTTATGGATATACGAAATACGATTATTAATAATGTATTGCTGGCGGTGCAATCTCTATTAGATGATCAGCAACTCCAGGCAGTACAGGATGCACTCTGTATTCAACTGAACAGTTACGAAGTGCAGGAGAGAAGTACAGAACTAACGGTAGTGGACAACACTCCAGACAGTATGCTGGCAAAATATATAGCTACCAAGAGAGTAGAAGGAAAGGCAGAATCCACAATTCGGCGTTACTACGATGCGTGTTACATGATGATACACACTCTATATAAGCCACTGCATGAGATTACTACCTACGATCTCAGATACTACCTGGCCGCATACAAGGAGCGCCGGAAGGTAAGCAATCGTACCTTGGACGGAATCCGCCGATGTTTCAGTAGTTTCTTTTCCTGGCTCTCTGCCGAGGGCATGATCGGAAGAAACCCATGTGCAGCACTGTCCCAGATTAAGTACACGAAGGTAGTGAAAAAGCCCTATACCGCACCAGAAATGGAGCGACTAAAACAGGTCTGTACAACACTTCGGGATCTGGCGCTGATAGAATTTCTTTATGCTTCTGGCTGCAGGGTATCAGAAGTGGTAAGGCTCAATCGAAACGATATAAATTTTCAGACACAGGATGCAGTAGTCCTGGGAAAAGGAAACAAGGAGCGGAGAATCTACCTCACCCCTGTGGCGCTTATGCATTTGCAGGATTACCTGAATACACGAACGGACACAGATCCGTGCCTGTTTGCAAGTGTGAGAGTACCAGTGCGGAGGTTATCAAAAGCGGGGATTGAAAGAGCATTAAAGAAGTTAGGGAAGGCTGCCAAGGTTACAAACGTACACCCTCACAGGTACCGGAGAACTTTGGCGACCAACCTTCTTGATCGTGGGGCCAACATCCAGGATGTGGCAGCAGTCCTGGGACATGCTGATCTGAAGACCACTCAGGTATATTGCTATATCAGCCAGAGCAACGTGAGAGCATCATATAATAAGTACGCAGCGTAGCATATAAGCTCAAATTCACTCCGGGGACACCTCCGGAGCTGTTGTCATGTCTGGCGATGAAATTAGCAGGAGATGGCTTATCTGCTGAAGAAAGCAGCTAAACACGAATTTTAAATTCTACAGTTCCTTATCTCAAATTGGATTAACAGCAGCTGCAACATGGGATCAGATACTTACTAAATTAACTGATGGTACTGGAATGAAATTTGCTGCATGGAAATCAGACTATCCTAATTTATCAAATCCATGCACAAGTAATAGGCAATTAATAACTGTTTGCAGATCATATTCAGGTTATTCTACTATAGAAGTGTGGGATATTGATAATAACGTTCGCCACTTTACAGCGCATAATGGAGATAACTATAGACCTTGGAAATCATACTAAAACCACGTTACACTCTATGTTTTTAATGCTGTTGACAATCAGCTGCATTTACGTTTCTTTGTATATAATCTGCAATCACTACTGTATTGCCATCTAACTGTATATGTTCAAGATGAAATTGCAAATTCTGGAAAGCTTAATTGAGCATAATAAGCAATACTTGGACATCTTGTTGAATTGGACTATATACTTTTATTTTCCCAGTAGTATTTGTGTCTCTTGCAACAACGCAACCAGCTATATTAGAACTTGCACCAATAAGAACGGGAAATGATATTTTATGTTCTGGCAGGTTTGGAAATGTATATTCTCTAACCACTCCTGCTGAACATGTTAAAAGTTCATGCGTATACTTCGTGTTTATTCGACTAATTATTTTCATTTGAGCGCCTGAAATTCAGATGTTGAAATGAAGTTAATTAATAATGCACATATATGAAAGGAGAACACACATGAATATTAATACCTCATTAATCAGCAACAACAACAGCTACGCAGGACAAACGCCTCGGTATATTGTCATCCACAATACAGATAATACAGCCAAAACAGCAGATGCCAAGGCACACGCCACCGCACAGCACAACGGCAATTTTCATGGTTATTCAGCCCACGTATTCGTTGACGATAAGTCAGCATACCAAGCCTTGCCGTACAATCGTGGAGCATGGCATGTTGGAGTAAATTATGGCGGCAAGCTTTTTGGAGCTGTAAACAATCACAACTCTATTGGAATTGAAATGTGCATGAATGCCGGATATAACTACGAAAAAGCATACCAGAATACCGTTGATGTATGCAAGCAATTGATGAAAAAGTACAATATCCCGGCATTCCGAGTAGTGCAGCATTACGATGTGTGCGCTAAGAATTGTCCATCCGTTATCCGTAAAAATGGTGACTGGGATAGATTCAAGAAGCTCATTTCCAGTGAAACCGTGACAGCGCCAACCACAAAGCCGACTGTAAAAGTTGATAAGTATTACCGTGTCCGTAAGACCTGGAAGGATTCCAAGAGCCAGATCGGGGCGTACAAGTCACTCAAAAATGCAAAGAAAGCTTGCAAAGCCGGTTATTCTGTTTTTGACTGGAATGGAAAAGCAGTGTATTCCGTGACAGCAAAGAAAAGTGTGGCCAAGGTAGCAAAAGAGGTAATTAACGGCGAATGGGGAAATGGACAGGACAGAAAAGACCGCCTGGAAGCTGCTGGCTACAATTACACAGAAGTGCAGAATGCAGTAAACAAACTTCTTAAATAACAAAAACACTCCCGGGGTTTTCCCGGGAGCTACTTAAAAATAGTATATTCTTCAAATTCGTTTCTTATTTTTGCAAAGTCTTTTCTTCTGATTGGCACCGTAGTTCCAGAAAACATAAGGAACGAATCGTTTATTTCTTTTACCTCGTCCATGTTTATTATGTAGCTCTGGTGACATCTCAAAAATCTGGAATCTAGTAATTCTTCAATATCGGATAGTTTACATCGTTCCGTATAAACTATACCGCAAGTGCAGTGAATAATGATGTATTTGTTTCGACTCTCAATATATTCGATATTTTGAAATTCCACCCGATGAATAAAGTCTTTTCCTTTTATCATAAGAGTGCTTTTGCTGATATGTTCCAGAGCATGATTGAAAGCAGTATACATTCTGCCGTTTTCAGATCCTTTTATGATATAGTGAACCGGGAGTATATCAAGAGCTTCAAAAACATACTCTTTATGGGCTGTCCAGAAAATAATATTTCCGTTATATCCGCTGGATCTCAATTCCTTTGCAACTTCAATTCCATTTTCTTCTCTCAAAACGATATCCAAAACCACAATATCATACCACTCGCCATCTGCCACATCATCAATAAGCGGCTGCCCTTTATCATACGGAGTAATCAATACTTTTATATCACCATTTCGTTTGAGAAAATTATTAATCCGATGCATAAATATATCAATCTGGATTTCGTTATCATCACATATTGCAATTCGCATTCAAATCATCCCTTTTCATGTAAAATTCGCCACCAGAGGTGCTAATTTCGCCATTTCCTGTGTAATTGTATATTTTTTGATACAATGTTATTGTAATACATTAAGATGATAGTGTAAAGGGGATGGATTCATGGAGAAACATAAAAAAATCATAATTGTGTTTATACTGATATTCGTGCATGTGCTCTTGATTCAATATGTTTACTTCTGCCCGGATCGTAGTATTATCTTTGGGAGGAATAAAACTATCGAAACTGCAAAAGCAGAGGTAAAACAGGTTGTCCATGAGCGCTATAAATCCCTCACTGACAAGCATCCAGCCCCTTTATTTCTATCTATTATTATTACGATTTGGAAAAGCAAAAATCACAATATTTACACAAAAAAACTTATAATTCATAGAAAAATCAGAATAAATCAGTTTGCCAGGAAAGATTTAAGCGGAAACAATTCTATCCCAGTATATGGTTATAAAAACATGATATAATTTAATAAATGAGAACAAATGTTTGGAATATTGGGAGGGATTTACGTGGATTACAAGAAAGAAATTATTGAGATGATAGAAAAAATAGAAAACGCTCGTTGGTTAAGAACAATATACGTATTTATAAAAACATTAGTTGAATAAAAAGAAAAAGACAAGGGTTTGCGCATTGCCCTTGTCTTTTCTTTTATTTTGCTGAAATTGCATCGATTAGCTTTTCTAATTTATCCCATCCAGAATCATCAAGCCTTGCTAAAGCATTTATGAGACGATATTTAAAATCGTCATCATCAGCTTTTGTAACATATCCAAGTAATTTCGAAATTTCATCATTCCTTTTAACTGGATAAAACATCTCGCCTTCGCCATTTTTAAGCCATTCTTCACGAACATTAAATTCTTTACAAACATCATCAATTGTTCGATCTGAGGGAACTTTGTTTCCTATTTCAATTTGCGCTACAAAATTCCTACTTATTTTCAGCTTATCTGCAAATTCTTGCTGAGTTACGTTCAATTTTTTTCGCAACTCTTTAAATCTGTCTTTCAATTTAATTCCTCCTTTCTGAAAATATAGTACCATAAAATGTTTACAAAGTCAACAAAAAACTATTGACAAATGTTATCTCAGGGACTATACTGTGTTTACAAGGTAAACAAAGAAAGGAGGGAGGTTAAAGTGTTAAATAACTTGAAGAAAGTTCTTGATGATAAAGGGATTACAATCAGAGCGTTTGCAAAGGTTCTTGGTGTTGATGAAAGGACTATTCAGAACAAGATAAAGGGGAAAACACCTTTTACGTATCCAGAAGCAGTCCTTTCTAAAAAGGAACTTTTCCCAGAATATGATCTGGAATATCTGTTTAAAGAAGAATAGCAAAAAAACTGACAGGAGTGCTGTCCTATCAGTTCTTGCCTAAATTTGTTTACCTTATGTGTTTTGCAGACTGAACACACTTGTTCAGTCACATAAGCAGCACCAAATGTTTCTTGAAACACTTCGCCACTTACGCAGTTTTAGTTCTGCGATTGAGTGAAAAAAGATTAGCTGCCCATTAGTTGGCGAATGTAGGAATTTTGTTCAATGCGGTGAACGAAATTGCTTAACGTACTTTGGTAACGCAGTTCACTCTGCCTGCGACCTACAATAAGGAACAGGGCAAATTCAAAAGTTGGGTCAAAGCAAACAACTCCTTTCATTGCCCATTATTTGGGTATGAAAGAATTTTAACACATAGGAAAAATATTTTCAACACAAAACGGAATTGAAAATCAGATTAAGAAAGGAGTGATAAACACGAATAAGTTAGTACATATTGGAAATTCAGATATCTCAATAAAAGAGTATAACGGTCAGCGAGTTGTTACATTGAAAGATATTGACATGGTACACGGCAGACCAGACGGAACGGCAAGGAAGAGATTCAACGACAATCGAAATCACTTTATTGAAGGAGAAGATTTCTTCGTTATAACTCAGCCGTCCGAAATTCGGACGCTTGGTTTGGAAAGACCACAAGGCGGCGTCCCAGAAAAAGTTGTCCTTGCCACAGAACAAGGATATCTAATGTTAGTAAAGTCTTTCACAGACGATTTAGCATGGGATGTTCAGAGACAGCTTGTAAATGGGTACTTTAAAACCAAAGAAACTGTAAAAAGGGCATTGTCACCAGAACTTCAAATGTTACAGGGACTACTTTCACAAATGGTAGAGAAAGAACTTGCCGACAAAGAAAGAGACAGGCAGATTTTAATTGCCAAAGAAACCGCAGATAAAGCTGTTGCAACTACAGAGAACATCAAAGAAGCGGTTAAGCCTGTATTTGATAACTGGCGTTCAGAAATTAATTCTAAATTCAATCGCATACAAAAAGGTGCCGGAGCAGAGTTTAAAATGCTTAGAACAGAAATGTACGCAGAATTGGAACGCCGGGCTGGATGTGATCTGAATACAAGATTAAGAAATAAGCGAAAACGCATGGCTGAAAATGGTTGCACCAAAACAGAGATTAATTCACTAAACAAAATGGACGTCATCGATGACGATAAAAAGCTGCGAGAGATTTTCTCCAAAATCGTAACTGAATACGAAATTAAATATTGTGCGTAGAAGAAAGGAAGTGAAATAGATAATGTCAGAAAAAGAAAAAAAAATCGTAGAAAAGCTGAAAGAAGCAATTCCTAAGATGTCGGAATTTGATAAAGGCTACATTCTTGGGAAAGTGGAAAGTTTTTCTGATAACAGCCTGGAACAAAAAACAGATAAAAAAGAAACTGTTGATTTAGATCAGAAAGGAGACTAATGAACGAATTACAGATTTTTAATTCGCCAGAGTTCGGAGATATTCGGACGGTAGAGATTGACGGTAAACCGTATTTTGTTGGTGCAGATGTAGCGAAGGCACTTGGCTATAAGGACACGGTTAATGCACTTAAACAGCATTGCCGTGGGGTGGTAAAACACCACCTCACAGATTCTCTTGGCAGGAGCCAAGAAGCAAGCTTCATATCAGAGGGAGATTTGTACCGTTTGATTATGAAGTCAAAGCTTCCATCCGCGGAGAAATTCGAATCATGGGTTATGGATGAAATCCTACCAACTATTCGTAAAACAGGTTCCTATCAGAAACCATTGACAGTCGCAGAACAGATTCAACTTCTTGCCCAGGGCACAGCAGATCATGAGGAAAGAATCGAAAAACTTGAAAATACAATGACAATTGACTACGGTCAGCAAAAATATCTTGGGGATCTGGTTTCGCTAGTGGTTATTGAAGCGTTGGGCGGAAAGAAATCTAATGCCTACTCAGAAATTGGAAAGAAAGTATTCGCTGAATGTAACCGAGATGTGAAATCTTATTTCGGTGTAAACGCAAGAAACAACATTCCAAAATTAAGATATGAGGAAGCCGTGAAGTACATCAAGGGATGGCAACCGTGTACAAATACAAAAATGCAGATTCGCGATTGCAATTATGATATTAATTCAGAAAGAAAATGAGGGTAAAACAGTGAAAGATATTAAAAGCTACGAATTTTATGGAGATAATCCAGAAATTTTTCATTCTCTTGTAGGTTTTGAAATTGCAGATATTTTGTTCACACATACCAAAGAAGAAAATGAGAATGTAGTTGTTGCGAAGTGTGCAAATAAGCAACATGTTGAAATTGATCTTCTCTTTAAAGAAGATGGAATATTTGTTACTGAACCATTTGCGGTGGATGAAGATCTTACAATTATTGAATAGGGGAGGTGAACAAAGAATGTTAGCAGATGATTACGTTGCTGAAAGGTTATCCGATTATGATTCTAAAATGTATCAGTTATATCGCCGCAAAAACGGACAGAAGGCAAGCGACCTTGTAAAAAAAGTGAAAAATGAAATTGCCGAATGCGGTCTGTCCGCTACTGAAGCGAAAGGCTTTTTGGAGTACATGAAGATTGTTATTGACGCTCAGTCACATCTTCCCATTCGGAAATAACGGAAGTTTTTATGGTTTCTGCTCCAGGAACATTACCATCATCAATCTCATTTGCGGTATGAAGCATTGAAATTATTTTATGAGAATAAGGATGCTCCTTTCCACAATTCGGGCAAACAACCTTTTCTGTACTTATTCTTTCGCTTATATAGTAATCACAATGACAAGTACAGGAAACTTTTAATTTGAGAAACATTTTAACACACCTCCTTTCTGAACACATTATACCATTCAGAGGGAGATAATAAAAGAAAATAGGGAGGAAAAAACAATGATTAAATTTGAAAACGGCTTAGTTAATATTTCTGGTAAAGGGATTGATATTCTTTCGGAGTATGCAATTATCACCCACGAAATTAAAGAGATGTTCGTAAAAAATGGTGGAGAAGAGGAAGACGTAAAAGAGCAGCTTAGACATTCTTTCGAGCATGGTCTTATGAATGAGAAAGAACTTGATAAAGAAATCAAGGAATTGCGAAATACAATTACAGAGCAGGGAACTATTCTAGAATGCCCTCATTTTGGTAAAGTATTGTACAATGGGCAAGAGTGCTTCCATGGTGTTTTAAGCAATGAGGAGGTTAACAGGAATGAAACGAGCTTATCTGATTGTAACTGATTTACATATTATTGATAAAATTTT
>OLXB01000781.1_pt1 | contig 13504 bp, 11 predicted proteins | sample 1673681 | NCBI WGS metagenome assembly OLXB01 (sample SAMEA103958121, study PRJEB25191) | human gut metagenome
CATCCAGAAATCCGCATCATACATCGCCTGCCGGATGCGATTCGCCATATCGGTAGGATCAATATCGCTCCACAGGTTCAGATAGATGTAGGTGCGGTATCCCGCCGGACGGTCGTCCTGAAAGGCCGTTTCCGTGGTAGTGCTGGAATAGACCACATATTGCAGCGGCGGATTCTGATTTTCGGACGTGGCACGCCAAATGCCGGCGATGACGGGAATGCCGATGTCTTTGAGCGCTTCCTGTACCTGTCTCATCCGCCTCCACCGCCCCTCGCCCTGCGCTTTGCTTGCGCGAGGATTTCGTGCGCGTCTAGCCGCGCTGCGCTTGCGCACTCAGGATTCGCTCCGCTCATCCGCTCACCCCCTTCGCAATGGACGCTTTCAGGCCGAGGTACGTTCTTTTGAACGAATACTCGCCCAGCGTGGAGATGATCCACTTTTCATCCTGAAATTTCACCCACATGCCGGGCTTTACATCCCTGCGATAGCGGATGGTGAAGTTGATGACCTGCTCGGTATTCATCACATCTGCAGCCCGATAATGCTGGTTGCCCGCGTCGACGGCACTGGCCCACACGCGGCAGAGCACCACGTCCTTTGGCTCGGGATAGCCGTTTTCGTTGATCATATTCTCGGTATAACCGATCTCCACCAGATGGCACAGATCCCCGGGATGGGGCGTGCCTTCGAAGTTTTTATAGCCGCGCATGAACCGTCACCTCTTTTCTGAAAGCACAACATATTCACACATTCCACAGATTTATCCACAATATGCTGTGCTTTACTGTTTGCTTCAGAACATCTTCTCTGGATCGCGATAGGGATACAGCAGGCTGTCGAATGCCATTCGCATGGCCTTGTAGGTGGTCATGTCGGGAATATCCCGGTTCTCATAGTAGAATCCCACCATGAGCAGAACCGCCAGCCGCACAGGTTCAGGCACGGGGTCGGGAAACTGCGTCCGGCAATAATCCTCCGCCGCAGCCTGCGCCTGCACAATCAGGCCGGTCAGATAGGCGTCCTCCACGTCGTGCTGGATACGGAGATTGGTTTTCACCTCATCCACGGTAACGATCATCACCGTTCACCTCAGTTGGACGGAGCGGATTCCATCAGCCCCGCATTGCGAATGGTTGCCAGCAGGGCGTTATAGTCGTCCTTCAGCGCGGCGATGGTAGTCGCCTCGCTGTCAGGTACATATGCGATCTGATCAAAGGGCAGCGAAGGCGTAAACAGATCGTCGCCGCCTTCGATGGTCGCGCCGGGCAGGAAGGTGAGCTTTCCGCCGATGACCAGCTCGTTGCCGCCTTGGGCAAAATAGTTGTGGGTATTCCGGGTGAGGTCCGGAACTGGTTCAGCTTTTATCATGATGCGACACCTCTCTTTTTTACGCGGCCTTCATCTGCAGGCACTTCACGGATTCGCGCAGCAGCAGACGGCCGTCCACGCGCTGGGTGATCTTGAAGCCAACCTGATCCTGCGCGGCGTACAGCTCGTCCAGGCGCTGCAAAGAGCGGCCCTCGCGATCCGCCAGCCAGTAATAGCTGAGATCGCCGTACAGAATGGCTTTGTTACCCGCAGTGGGCAGCGGCATGTAGTTGGAGATCATGACCTTCTGGTTGAGCAGGGTATCCGGCTGACCCGCCAGCAGGCCCAGCTGCCAGATGAAATTGCCCTGACCGTCCTTCAGTTTGCGCAGCAGCTTCAGCGTAGCGTCGTTCATGATCCACAGCCCCTTGCGGCGATAGTCGGACTTCACGGAATGCTGCAGGTCGATGAGCTCGTCCGCGGTAATGGCCACAGTGGACGCGGCGGTAACGCCCAGCTCCGCCCCCAGGCTGTCGTGCAGCAGTCCCGTGGGCTTGTGGGTGCCGCTGCCAGTGAGTATGGCCTCTTCCTCGGCCGCGCCCACACGGCGGGCAAACTCGCCGGCGATATAGGCGGCCAGATCGAAGGCGCTGTCGTGCAGCAGTTCTTGGCCTGTCGATTCCGCTCTCGAAGCGCACAGGCCTGTGCGAAGGTTTCCGGCGAGATGATGGCCGGATGCGTGCCCTCCGCGTAATACTTGCCGGACACCCAGCCGACCTTAGAGCCGATCACCACGGCGTTCCAGCCGTTGGTGGCGGTGGCGACGTATTCATAGGTCATGCCGGGCGCAACCGCCGCAATGCGGCCAAAGTTCATGCCGTTGCCCGTGCGCACATTAACCTTCCGCCGCAGTTGGAAAGCCTTCTATTCTCATAGCACTTATTTCCGACATACCGAATCCCGCCCCGCCACCAGCGATTTTGATGTCTGATGTCCGAAATGTGTCCGGTCGTTGTGCAAACTGCTGTCATTTACGCCGCAATCGCGCAGGAATTTCGTGCAGAATACCCTGCTATTCCCATGCACCGAACATTACACTTCCAAAAATCCCATCTCTTTGAATTTGGTGAGCAGCTCATCCAGATCTTGCGCTGCGGTTTCCGCGTCCACATCAAACTCGGAGAGCAGCAGAGTCAGCAGGTCTTCTCGGGAGGTGGGTTGTTTCAGCTGTTCAAAAATGAATGCGGCAGTGTCGCTGAGGACAACCGCACCGCCGAATTTGGCGATGTTCTCGCCGGTTGGCATCACCATGTGTTCATTGCCAATATTACGAAGGATAAAGTTTTCCTTGATTTGCATGTCGGGTAGCTCCTCTCGGATGATTTCAGGGGCTTCGAAGAGTATATGGTACGTTTCCTTTGCGGCTGCCGCATCCGGACCGCAGAACAGTCGATATACGGGCACGCTGCGGCTCAGACGACGCACGTTCTGCATCGCCAGTGCGGCGGCGTCCGTATCCCACATGGGGATGAAGCACTGTCGAATCAGCGCACGGTAGGCCTGCTCCTGCGCAAGTCTGCGCAGTCGGGTGAAGGGCGCGCGCCTCACCTCCAGAATGGCGCGAAGCGGGTGCTCCACGTTACGAAAGATTTGTTCCTTGCCGTCCCAGGGCACGCCGCAAGCCGTGCAGCCGTCCGCCTCCAGACGAATGGCGGGGCGGTCGCCGCTGATGAATTCCGCGCCCAGCGCTTCCACCCAAACCTTCGCCCGGGTGGACTTGCCGATCCCGGAATCTCCCGTAAAACACACGGCGCGCCCACCCTCCTCTACGCACGCAGCGTGAAGGGAGAGGACGCCTTCATGAGCAAAGCGGCACTCCAGAGGCAGACGTAACAGGCGCATTGAGATTTCTCCGGAAACGGTTGCAGGCTGGTGAAAAAGCAAACGGCTGTAGTCTGTGGATGCGAGGAGCTGCGCCCCGTGATTCTCGGATTGCTCCTCGAACAGCCATCCCTTACCCGGCAAGAAATAGACGGACATCCCGTCCGCGCAGCGACGCTCATCCACGCCTTCATGCCGGAAGGGAGTGAATGAAAGCGTGATCTGACATACGCCGTTGTATTCGCAAGCCTCGCATTCCGCGGGGATGGGAAAGCGAAGCGCTGCTTCATGGATGGCGTTCCATGCCGCTTGAAAGCCGTCTCGAAGAGGGCTTTCACGTATCTGGAACAGGGACGAACAGGGAATCATCGCGCCGTCCCATTGAATCGTAAAGGCGTTCATCCCCGCACCGCAGCGCAGGCCGAGCTTTTGTGGTTCCATTTGTCTGGCCACCTCGGGCAATGATGCAGGATCAACGGATGTGATCACCTCTCCGTTCATCTGCGCACGTAGTTTATAAAGCCGGATATAGTCCTCCATCTCCATGTCCACGCTGTCCTTTTCCCGGCCGGTGCCGGGATGCGGCGTGAACAGGCAGGAATTGATATTATAGGGGATATCCAGAGACGCTACCAGCCGCAATAGCGCTTCGCCCCCATCCGACAGGAAGCGGTTTGGCGTGATGGCAATCGAAAGTGGAATGGTATTGAGTGCGACGCGCCGCAGTACAGCGTTTTTACGCAAATGATTGTGTGCGACAAATGCGGCAAATATTACCGACGCAAGGTTTCCCGGACAGAAACAGCCTGGAATTGCAGCACCTATCTGACGATGGGTAAGGCGCACTGCCATACGAAGCAGGTGCCGGAGGAGGATATTCTTATGAAAAGCGCCGCTGCTGTGCTGGGCCTGACGCAATTCGACGAGGCCGTTTTCAAAAACCAGATTCAGCAAATCCGCGTGCCGTGCTTTAATCATCTGGTATTCGTCTTCAAGGACGGCAGGCGTGAAGAGCGCATCTGGCAGGATAAAAGCCGGGCCAGCAGGAGAACCCGGCGGAGTATGTACGCGCCATGCACGGTGAGGATAAAGACCTCGCGGCGCATTGCATGATGCTGCGCCATCGCGGCGTAAGGCTTTACGGCCCCGAAATTGAGCAGGTTTTCGGGCCGGTAAGCGATGAAGTGTTTGAGAACAGCATCTATCAGGATATCCGTACCGCGCAGGAGGATATCCTGAAAGCCCCGGTCTATGTCATCCTGAATCTTTGCCGCGCGGTGGCCTATATAGAGGAAGGGCTGCTCCTGTCCAAGTGCGAGGGCGGCGAGTGGGTGCTGAATGATTGGCAGCTTGCGCCTTATCAGGGCATGATCCGCGCCGCGCTGAAGGCGTATCAGGAGGGGGAGAGTATGCCGCTGGATCATGAGGCGGCGCAAAACTTTGCGAGAATCATGCTGAGCCGATTTACTACGCGCCCGTTCAGCCCGTTTGAAAAGCAGTGGATGGCGCTGTTTGCCGCCGATATTCCCAGGGAGGTCGTTCAGCGCTACGTCCACGATACGGGCAACTACATCTGGCATAGGTGCCGGGAATCTGGCTGAGGTAATCAGCTTCGGCGGTCTCAGCCAGGCCGGTCAGACAAAAGGAAAACAGGCAGATCAGGCACAGCGCGGCGGAAAGCAGCTTTTTCATGGCAGGGTACTCCTTTTCAGATCAATCTTGGTTAGATTTCTTTAACCGTTGCGCAGTATACCACGCCTGAAAACAGATTTCTATTCCGTTTTGATTTCAGTATTCCGTTTTGACGCACAGCGTGCGGCAAAACGATAGGCGCTGGGGGTAACGCCGTAGCGCTGCTTGAAGGCGGAGGAAAACTTGCTGGCGCTTTCATACCCGGCGTCCAGGGCGATTTCCACAATGCGCTGCTCGCTGCCGGACAGCTCCAACGCGGCCTTTTCCAGCCGGTATTCCTTGAGATATCGATAGATCGGCGCGCCATATACCTGGCGGAACAGCTTTTGCAGGTGCGATACGGACAGATGATGTTCCTCTGCTAGGCGAGACAGGGATACATAGCTGTCGCGCTCAGTCAGCAGATGATCGCGCAGATGGCTGACCAGGCGCACCTGCTCGGCCGAGCAGTATTCGGTTTCGCGTTCGACATGCGGCATGCTGCGCAGCAGCATCAGCAGTTCCAGCACCTTTAATTGCAGGTATTCGCGGTCAAAATAAGGCAAGTTTTCGTACAGCTCGCGCAGTACATGCTCACAGCGCGGCCCGGCCTCGCCCAGCATGAACCAGCGGTTGCCCAGCAGATTGGCGCGCAGCGCGGATAAATCCACCGCCAGCGGGGCCACATGGCGCTGCATCCAGCGCGTGGCCGCGGCACAGTCGATCTGCAAACACAGCCCCTCATAATAGCCCAGGGGGAAAAGAGAGGTGGACTGCGCACCGTGCAGCGCGTCAAAGCAGCTGACGGACAGCCCGCCAGGCGTCAGCATAGCCTGTTCGCGCAGGGAAAAGACGCTTTCAAAGCGCCCCGATATGCAGAAATTAATCTCCAGCTGATCGCGCTGATCACGCAGCTCCTCAAAGCCATGCGTTTGCAGGCGTACCAGCAGCGCGTTCACGCCGTCAAACAGGGGATAACGCGCAATGCTGCCGCCGCCATCCTGACAGGGCAGGGTGGCAAAGGCTTCTCCGCGAAAACCGTCTAATAGCTGAATTTCATCCATGCGCGCTGCCCTCAAACGCCCGTTACGATGCGGGCAAAGAAGCCGTCGCTGGTAAAGATGGCGCTCAGTGCGCTTTGGCCCAGATAGCAGGTTAACAGATCCACCGGGATAATCGTGCGGATGACCGGTACCAGCAAAAACAGCACATATAACGTAATCACGCCGCGCAGCAGGCCGTACACGCCGCCCATCAGCCCGTCAAAGTGCTTGAGTACGGGGAAATAGAACACATGCCCAATCAGCCCTACCGCAGCGTGCAGCAAGATAAAGCTGATAAAATAACACACGACAAAGCTAAAGGACTGTAGCACCACGGCGACGATGGTGTAGGATACATAATCGTTCACCGTGGTCATGCCTGCGGAGGCAAAGGCTGCGCTGGACAGGTTGCTTTGCAGGATGGCGGCAATGCTGTCGGGCAGGGATACGCTTTTGAGCACCGTCTGAATGAGCGCCGCGCTCATGCCGCTTACCTGCGTGGTGGCCAGCGAATAGTCGCCCACCAGCGAGCCTGCATCCGTATAGGTGGCCAGCATTTCGGTAACGCCGCGGTTGGCGCTAAGGAGCGAGGCCAGCTGTGGTCCGGCAAAAAAGGCGACCACCACCGAGATCAGGCAGGCGGCCAAGCCCAGAAGCGAAGATACAGAGCCCCGGTAAAAGCCGAAGGCGACGCTGATAAACAGCACGGCCAGAATGGCAAGATCCATGATATTCATAGCGTTTTAAGGCACGGACACGGCCCATACGCTGGTGCCGCATACCAGCAGCGCCACGCCGTTTGAGGTCATGCCCAGATAGTCGGTCACCGTGCCGTCCACCGGCAGGCGCAGGGCGGTAAAGCGCTGCGCGCTGATATCGGCGCGGTAAAGGCTGTTGCCGGAGAAGGCGTATAGGCGCTTGCCGTGAATGGCCGCGCCCACGCAGGAATCCGGCAGGGAGTAGCGGGTATCGGTTTTGCCGTGCAGCAGACGCAGCTCGCTGAAGCTGCCCGCCGTGTCCGTTTGCAAAACAGGCGCGAATAGCAGATACGGATCGCCGCTGGTGGGGGTGTTGCCTACCAGCTGCCAGCCGTATACCAGCACGGTGTTGTCAGTATTTTGCGTGCCGCGATAATCATACAGGCGGAGCTGGCGCGTATTGATTACGTTCAGATAGCTGCCCGAATAGACGACGGCGTAGGTAATCGGCTCGCCTAAGGAGACGTCGCCCGTGTTCATCTGACCCACGCGATAGGTATGCATGGTGGTTTCGGGCACCGCGCCGTATACGTCCAGCGCTGTCGTCCACAGGTATTCGCTGTCGCCAAAGAAGCCGCAGTCCAGCAGCATCAGGTCGGCGTAGTTGTTTACCTCTGTATCCACCAGGCCGCCGTCCATATCCTTGATGGTCAGCGTGGGGCTGACGCCGTCGCCCGTTACGATAGCTACATACTTATCGCACACGCGGGCGAACTGAATGGTCTCGCTCAGCCGGTCGTTATAGGTGGAGCGGCCGTTGCGATCCAGAATCTGCAATTGATTGGTGGTCCATACCACAACGTGGCGGTTGCCAGCGTGGAAGCGCGCGCCCGAGCCTACCTGCACGCTCCACAATTCGCTGCCTGCTGTGGACAGGCAAAACAGCGTGCTGTCGTCATAATACAGCACACGGTCGCCAAACACAGTGACATCCTGGCTGACCACGCAGCGCAGCTTTCTGCCCGATATTTTGCCGCCGCCCCCGCTGAGCAGCCCCAGCAGGTAGGCGATGAGCACCAGCAGCACGGCGATGGCCGCGATCAGCAGGTACGGGCTGATTTTTTTTCGTTTGGTTCCAAGGTCGTAATTGGGCATGGGTACCTCCTGCCGGCGGGTAGAAAGCCAGCATATACAAACCTATTATAATCGGATACGCGCCGCGCGTCAAATCCTTATCTTGCCACGGGCGGTTATTTGATTTCAAAGAGCTTGAGCAGATCCTCATCCGACAGCTTGGTGGGCATGCTTTCGCCGGGGGTAATCAGCAGATCAAACAGCTTGCGCTTGGCCTGGCTCATGCTGACCACCTGCTCCTCGATGGAATCGTGCACCAGCAGGCGCACGACCTCGACCTCCTTGGTCTGGCCGATGCGGTGCGCGCGGTCGACGGCCTGCTCCTCGGCGGCGGGGTTCCACCAGGGATCATAGTGGATGACCATGTCCGCGCCTGTCAGATTCAGGCCCGTGCCGCCTGCCTTGAGCGAGAGCAGGAACACGCTGCCGTGGCCGGAATTGAAGGTATCGCACAGCTTCACGCGCTCGTCCGCCGGGGTATCGCCGTCCAGGTACAGGCTCTTTACGCCTTCCTGCGACAGGCGCGTCTCAATCAGCCGCAGCATGCGCGTAAACTGGCTGAACACCAGTGCGCGGCGGCCGTTTTGCAGGGCGGGCAGCAGCACGTCTACCAGCATTTCCAGCTTGCCCGAGGTGCCCGTATAATCGGGCAGGCACAGCACCGGGTGGCAGCAGATCTGCCGCAATTCCGTAATGGCGGACAGCACCTCGGCGCGGCCCTTGGCCATGCCGCGGGTGTTGAGAATTTGCTTGACGTAATCGCGCCGGCGCAGCAGACCCGCCTGATAGACGCGGCGCTGCTCGGGCGACATTTCGGCCATCAGGGTTACTTCCAGCTTATCAGGCAGCTCGGTCAGCACGTCCTTTTTCAGGCGGCGCATCAGGAAGGGACGGATGCGCCGCATCAGCTCATCGCTGTTTTCGCCTTCGCCGTAACGGCGCATAAAGGCGCTGGCACGGGGCAGATAGCCGGGCAGGATGAAATCGAAAATGCTCCACAATTCGCCCGCGTGGTTTTCCATGGGCGTGCCGGTCAGGGCAATGCGCGTTTCGGCGGAGAGCTGCTTGACGGCGTGCGCGCCCACGCTGGCGGAATTTTTAATCTGCTGCGCCTCGTCCAGGATGGCAAAGCGGAAGGATACGCCCGACAGCAGCGGCGCGTCGCGGCGAATCAGCGGATAGCTGGTCACCAGAACGTCGGGCGCATCAGGGGTGGAAAGGAGCTTGATCTGCTCCGCGCGGGAAGCCTGTGCGCCCGAAAGCAGCATCACTTCCAGCTCTGGGGCAAAATGGTTCAGCTCGCTCAGCCAGTTATAGGTAAGCGAGGTGGGGGCGATGATGACCGAAGGCTTGCGCTCCTTTTCGGTGCGGGCAAAGTAGAGCAGCGCCGCGATGGTCTGTACTGTTTTGCCAAGACCCATGTCGTCGGCCAGGATGCCGCCCATGTGCAGCGAACGCAGGGCGCACAGCCATTCAAAGCCGCGCTGCTGATAGGGGCGCAGGCAGTCAAGCGGCGGCTCGGGCTTGGGCACATCCAGGCTGGCCGCGCGCTGCGCTTCCTCATCCAGCGTAACAGGCAGGCCGCTGCTGCGAATCAGCGCTTCCAGATAGGCTGCGCGGTACATGCCCAGATCGCGGGTGTCGGCATAATCCACCACCTCGCACACGGCCTCGGCCAGGGGCTGCCAGTCGTCGGTATCCTCCAAGGAAATGAAGGAGCCATCCTTAAACCGGAAATAGCTGGCCCGGTCGCGCAGCGCGCGCATCAGGGGCAGCAGCTCTTCAATTTCCTCGCCGCCGTCGGTCATGCTCAGCTGCAGCTGGCCGCTGGCGCCACGCAGGAAGCCTGCCAGCTGCGCCCGGCGCGGGGTGAACTTGCGGAAATCCTTGCTGAAAAACACCTCGGCATGGCGCGTCAATTCGTTTACACCATTTGTGACAAAGTTATATACATCCTCCGCGCCCGACAGATACACGCGGCCCTTGGACACGCGGAAGCCCGCGCCAGCCAGAAGCTCGGTGATTTCCTGCTCGTGCTGGGCGTCGCGCAGCAGCAGGAGCGAGGCGTGCTCGTTGGGCGGCGCGAAGGGATCGATGATCTGCTCGCCGTACAGAAATTCGGTGCGGGCGGTTACATCCGTGCCGTCGCGATCCAGATAGACGCGCGCCTTGAAGGGTTCGCGCACCAGCTGGCGTTCCAGCTCGGGCGAAAAGCGCAGCTCGCCTACGCGGCTGAGCCACAGCGTCAATTCGCTCATCACCTTCTGCGTCTGATCGGGCTCAAACATGAACAGCGTGCGCCCGCCCGTGCGCTCTGCCGCGCAGATGCGCGCTACTGCCCGCTGCACGCGCGGCACGCACTGCACCGCGCCATCGATGACCGCATAGGCGCAGTCCTCGGTCAGCGCGCAGAAATCGCCCTCAAACATGGCGGAAATGGCCAGGCGATGCTGCGGCGCGCCCGCCTTGGCGCGGTCGCTCAGGGTAAAGCTGAGCGGCAGAGCTTCCTCGCTGATGCCATCCTGTGCGATGGCGGTATCCTCGTATTGCAGGCGGAAGCGCATGCGGCGAAGAATCTCCCACACGCGCGCAGCGGTGGGCTGGGGCAGGGGCAGCAGACGCGCGTCCTGCACGCCGATTTCAACGCCCGCGCCCTTGAGGGTGGCGCAGTGCAGCTGCAGCAGGGAGATCAGCTCCCGCTCGGCCTCGCCAAAGCGCATCCAGGCGGGGAAAAAGGTAAAGCCCTTGCCGAAGGAGAGCGGTTCGCTGCTTTTGAGCGAAGCCAGAAACTCGGTAATGGAGCGGATGACGTATAGCCTGTCCTGGCCAATGCGCAGGCCAATGCGCATATCCAGCCCGTTCATGCGGATTTCAGGCTCCAGCCGGGCCATCACGCACTCGGGCAGTGCGCCCTCCATCACTGAAAACAGCGTCGCGGCGCGGGCCTTGGCGCGCATCTCCTGCATGGCACGCAGCGCGCCGGATTCGTTTGCGTCAATCAGGGCGGCCAGGGTATGGCGGCAAAAGGGAGATTTTTCGCAGGGGCACTCCATGCGCCCATTGGGATAAATCTTGATAAAACCGTGCGCCCCGGCCACCGAGTAGGTTAAAAAATCGGCGCTGCGCTGGTTTTCGCGCACTGCGCCGCGGCGGTATAGCGCACGCCCGGCGTCAAATTCCTCGTCGCCCATCCGTTCCTTGAGCTTATCCATGTTCATGCAGACAATATCCTCCAAAATCAATGCGCCCAGATTGCGGCGCATCTTATTAAAATACGCCGTGAAAAGCGTTTTTCCTGCCTGTGAAAAGATTGTTTTACATGAAAATGGCGGCTTCAATTGGTTGAATGGAATATTTTTTGCAGTAATTGGATGATAACCCTTGACGAATCGGCAAAATATCGGTAAAATAACAACATGCGATTGCCATATCGTATGCTATTTGGAGAGGAGTATACTTTTTCAATGGATTTTTCAGGTAAAATAGTTTTGTCCTTTATAGAAGAGGACAATGTTCAGCGTGCGTATTTTCGCATTCGCCCCCTGTTGACGGGCGAGGGCGCGCTGACCAAGCAGGATATCGACGCCCTGCCGGACGATGGTTACCTGCGCATCGTGCCGGATAAAAACGAGCAGCATACTTTTAAGGATCGCATGCGCAGCCTGGGTTATTTGTGCGTGCTGGATCTGAAAAACATTCCACCCGAAACGATTAAAATCCGCAATAATAAAAACTACGCCCCCGCCCGCGGCGAAAACAACCAGTTTATCGTTTATTCCGACGCGGTACAGGCTGTGCCGCCGCAATTGGTATATGAAGTGATTTCTGCTGAACAGGGGGATAAGGAGCGCATCGCCCAGTCCTCCACGGCACTGTGCTATCTGCGCAGCGGCGGCCGCATTTATGGCCCCGTCAGCCGCGCTACCGCCCTCGATCAGGAAGGCGCGTGCCAGCTTGCGCCCGACAGCGACGGCATTTACGCCGTCACCTTCCCTGATGGGACGGAGCGGCTGTATTACTGGCCGCACAGAGAAGAAAAGCCCGCGCAGCGCCCCAGCCTTTTGCAGGCTGAAAGCAGCGAGGAGATTACCCCGCCCGCGCAGGAAGCCAATCCTCGCCTGAATGGTATGCCGCTTTATCAGACCGTGGCGCGCCGTCCAAGCGCGCAGCAGCGCGCGCATAATCCGCTGATTGAAGCAGTGGATCAGCAAATGCGCGCTGGGCGCATTGAGGCTCCGGGCGCGGTGCTGTCCGCCGGGGTAGCCACCCATCAGGTGGAAAATCCCATGGAGGCTTTTAAGCGCTCACTCAGCGCTCTGTGGCCGCTGCCTGAGATGCAGCGTCAGGCTGTGGCGCATATGCTGAGCCTGACGGGCGTGCAGAATATCCTGAATCAGCAGCTGGCAGGCCGCGGCACGGACGCTGTTACCGCCGCCATGAACAGCCAGATTCAGGATCTGGAAGCCGAGCGTCTGGCGCTGATCATGCAGGTGGACGCGGCGAAAAAGAACTTCTCCGCCCTGCGCCGTGAGGCGATGGAGCAGGCTGGCCGCGAGGAAAACGAGACCTTGCAGCGCGCGCGCCATGAAACCGAAAATGCGCGCGCCGACCTGGAGAAAATCAATGCTGAACGCGCTCGCCTGCTGGCTGAACGCGACGAGGCGATTGCCGATATTCAAAAGGCAGGCAAGCCCTGCCTGGCCGCCGAGATGGGCGGCTATGCAGATCTGAACACGCTGTGTGAGCGCGTGCAAAAGGCTATGGCTGCGCAGGGCTTTGCCTGTGCGCAGGACGACGCCGTGCACCTGCTGACCCTGCTGTGCCTGTGCGGCGGACAGCTGGCGCTGGAGGGCCCTGCCCCGGCTGACGCGTTGTCCCTGTGCCGTGCGCTGGCTGCTGCCGTGGGTGCGCCGTGCGCTTTTGAGGATCAAAATGGCACCAAGCGCGCGCTATCCGTACAGGCGGGCGGCGATACGATGATGTTTGCCATTTCTGCCGCGCCCGACGCGCAGGAGCAGCCTTATATTCGCTTGCTTACCACTGCATGCGGCGCGGGTTACGCTGCTTCTCCCTATCCAGTGGTGTATTTTAACGCTTCGGATAGCTGGAAGGTTGAAAAGCTGCCTGCCTTCCCGCCTGTGCGTGCGGAATCGCTGCGCGAAGCCGTGCTGCGCGATGCGGCCGAGCCGCCCAAAGCCGCGTTGAAGCTGATGGAGGATATGGATCGTCAGCTGGCACAAAGCGGCGCGCCCTTGCCGCAGGCTGTGCGCGGGCAGATCTACGCTTACCTGTCCGCCGCATCCGTGCATATGCAGGGCGGCGTGGCCAAGGCCATGGATTATGCCGCGTGCGCGTACATTCTGCCGCATATGCGGGCCAATCAGGTGCCTGCCGCGCAGATGAAGCCGCTGCTGACGGGCCTGCCGCAGGCTCAGGCGATGCTGGAGCGCTAAGAACAATGGAAAAACTGTATATTACCAGCCTGCAAAACCCGCTGGTGAAGGCTTGGCGCGCGCTCAAGGATGCCAAAGCCCGCGCGGAGCAGGGATTGTTTCTGGCCGAGGGCGATCATCTGACCGGCGAGGCCCTGACGGCTCACGCCGCCGCGGCGCTGCTGATTGCCGAGCAGGAGCAGGCGCGCTATCAGCGCCATCTGGACGCGGCTCAGGGGCAGAACCTGTCTGTTTATGTGTTGTCTGATCGCGCGATGGGGGCGGTATGCGATGCGAAAACCCCGCAGGGGGTGGCGACGTTGTGCCGCCTGCCGCA
>OLXB01000798.1_pt1 | contig 13193 bp, 12 predicted proteins | sample 1673681 | NCBI WGS metagenome assembly OLXB01 (sample SAMEA103958121, study PRJEB25191) | human gut metagenome
TAGTTCGTGGGTTTCAACATGAAACTGTCATTGGTTGCGGCAGATGTGAACCTAATGTCAGACGGCACACCCTCGTTTGCGTGGATGTTGGTGTGCACTTTTATACCGCCCTTCTTCTTCCATGTCTTAGGATGCCTTCCAACGCCCTTGAATCTGAGGTTGGAGAATAGGGTTATTGTAGTTTCGAGCACTTTATGTTGTGGGAAGTTGAATGAACGAGCTACCAATTTCTTTGCTCGAATATCGCCAAAATTGTAGTAGAACTTCGAGAGCGTACCGATGGATGCCAACTCTAGTGATTTCCAAGATGGAGGAAATGCAGGATTGTCGTATTTGGCATAGTGTTCTCGTATAAAATCTTCCTTTGAACGTTTTAATTCTTTATCCAATGATGTCATGTTTTCCAGAAATTGATGTCCATCTGTGGCAAGGGAAGTGTCGTAAAACCAAAAGGCACCATTGCGCATGGAAAATTCTTGGATGATGCGTGTGCGAAGTGCTATTTCAATATCTTGTACAGCTTTGAATATAAGATTACGCAGTTCGCAGTCAAAACGATATAAGGCTACAGCATCATTGAAATGACTATTAGGTTTAAACTCGTGCGTCTCCTTGTTAGCATCCATTGGACGAAGGTAAGCAACGAGACGAAAGTAACTCACGTTGTATAGAATGACTTCAGCCGTGGCTTCATCGTCAATTATCAAGCCACGTGATTTCAAGAGTTCTATTTGACTCTTGACCGATAACGGTTCTTTTGTATAAGATGTAGTCATAAGGGGTAAAAAGCAAAAGTTCCGCCCTGGTTCGCTATACTGATGGGAAGCGTGGCGGAATCTGTTGTTGCAATGGTAATGATTTGTTTTGGATTGTGCAAGTGTTTTGCATAGAATTACATCAAAAGACACCGCTTTTTAGCAGAATAATGGCTGTAATTGTTAAAAAATCGGCTAAACATAGCACTTTCTTGTGAATTTTATATAAGGTATAAGAATTTATTAGTACCTTTGCATCGTCCAGACAACTGTGCCGTCTATTCTTTCGAGAATATGGCGGAGCGGAAATGTGTGGGCGCATACATATAAAAGGCGTTACTGCGCTTTGGTTTTGACAGTCTAAGAATCTCGCAAATTCAGTCGAATAGTCAAGAACAAGGCAACGGAACGCCCCATTAGGTGTATTGTACATAGCCTTTATTGTATCCTATAGCCAATACGCATTGGTTTAAAGGATTATCGAGGTATATACATATACGCACAGCGTGGGGCTGGACGTTGCTCGTTTCGACTATTCGGGCAATGCGAGAGCCTTTAGACTGTGGAACGAGCGATAGTACTTGCTCCACGTTTTTTTGTGTATGCAGCTATACTCTAACAAAAAATATCGTTTAGGGGGCATAGGCGACCAATAAAAAATATTACTGTATGTGTAACACTAATGAGGATTCTATCCAGCCAAGCCAGCAAAATCAAACAGTCGTCGTTAATCAAAGTTCAAGTAATGGTATCGGAACAGCAGGATTTATAATGGCTGTTTTGGGACTCGTATTCAGTTGGGTACCAATAGTAAATTTCATTCTTTGGATATTAGGTCTGCTTTTCTCTTTTATTGGCTTATTCCGCTCTCCAAAGGGACTGGCCGTCACTGGTTTTATTTTGAGTTTCATTGACATAATTATTGGGGTACTTCTACTGAGTAGTTTGGTTGGCATTTTAAACTCAATCTTCTCATAGTGTCATTTCTCTTTGGAACCTTAGTTGCAAAGACCTTATTTACTGCTAACATATACCTAAACAATATGAGAAAGGCTTTTTGGTTACTTCTCCTTTGCTTAGCCGTGCATGGGTGTAAACAGAATAATCATGGCTTCCAAAACCTGCCTACGACTCAAGTTTCTGAATCTGAAAAAGAAATTGTGTCCAAGGAGATGATTGCCGATTTAAACAAAAAAGGAGATATATTTAGTCTCTATGCTTTTGAAATAGAAGCAGCTCCTGCAGATAACTGCTATTTCTTATACGATATAACGGGAAATGGCATCCCTGAACTGTTTGTAGAACATGGAGACTGCGAGGCTAATTTTAATTATGAGTGTTATACATATGTGAATGGTGACATAAAAAAGATTGGCGATTTGAATGGCGGTCATACCACATTCTTCGGTGGCAAAGGTTATATTTTAGGACGAGGTTGTCATATGGATTATGAATGGTGTTCTAAATATACCTATAAACATGGGGGATTATCGGAAAGTTTATTGTATGAAGAACGACCTTTGTGGAAAATCAATGATACTGAGAATGAGTACGACACGAATGACGATGTAGAATTATCCCCAATAGTCTATGAAAAGACCAAAGAAGAGAAAGGGGCCAAGAAGATAGACTCCAGTTATAACAAATCGCTCCATCTTCTCAGAAAGGTCCTAGGTATGGAGAACTCCCAAAATAGTATAACGTGTTCTATTTTCGGATGTACATTGGGACAAAGTACGATCTCTCAAGTGGAAGAACGGATGAAAGAATTAGGTATGCCACTTAAAAAGAACAAAGGCGGAAGTTATAGCTATTCCAGCAAAGACGGAATACAATTATATGGCAATAACTTTGATGCTATCTATTTCGACTTTCACAAAGGATTACTGATGGAGATTAGTCTTTATGAGGAAACAGACGTTGCTTCTGCGCAGAAAAAGTTATATTGCAAAACACATAAGGAGTTTTCGGAAAATGAAGTGCGCATAGCCACATGTACAGAGTGGCCTTTAAATACTCCTATTTTTCACGATGACAAGACCATTATTTGTATTATCGATAATGCGGATTTTCTTTGGTTTACATTAACAAACAAGAAACTATACTACAAAGAATGGGGGGATAAGGGAAGTCCTATTATTAGTCTAATAAAATAAATACTTAAAAATGATAGAACAACATGACATTCAAGAAACCCTTGATGAGTTAAGGGGAGAATTGGGGCTTGGCGGTACATTTGATTCCCACCAATTTATAGAGAAATATAGAGCAACACATGAACAGGCATATGTTGACCTGCTAAATGAGAAGTCAAAGGCTGACGCAAACAACAATGTCTTTCAGTCCGTAAACTCGCAGATTGCAAAATTCCTGAGTAACAATAAAAAGGTCCTTATGATTACAAAAGAAGAGCGAGCAAACACTCGCAATGACCACGGAAACAACACCGGGAACCAAGTTTGGAGATTTCTATCAATGATACTGATAGTAATCGCATCGCTAATGCCACAACATATCTTTGCACAAGACAACGCAAAAGATATGTCTATAATATTTCGTCATATTTCCCATATCTTTTCGTTTTTTGGGAACTTATAGCGTTGCTGCAAAAGTACATAGCACGATAACGTTAGATTCTTATATAGAAACATTTACTTCGCTCACATTTGTAATGGGAATTGTCTTTCAACTACCTTTAATAATGTTTGTGTTAGCAAAAATGGGATTCGTTTCTTATAATATGTTGGCGAAATACAGAAAACATGCATTAATAATCATAATGTTTGTCGCTGCTATTATAACTCCTCCAGATTTGACGACTCTAATCTTGGTGACAATACCACTATATGTGTTGTATGAGATTAGTGTCAGAGTAACAAGACATATAAATTAAACAGGTAACTGAGCTTAGATATTATAGTGAGTGATTATTCCACTATAATATCTAAGCGATTATCTCTTTTCTCGTAACCTTAAAAATTTATTTTTCATAATAACAAACTAAAGTATAAGGATGTAAAATGCCACATTTCTCTAACTCGTAAAATAACTGCTCATAAACAGTAAAAGTCATTACTCCAAGATTAAACTTAGTTTCAGATGGCTGCTTCCATGTGTATGGACAGTTGAGTATCAACAACAACTATAATCGCTATACGAGTCACTATATGGGTTATCCTTATTATGAATGGTATGGATGGCCTTCGATGGGTGTGATGCCTATGGGGTATGGTGTAGGAGCTGCTGGTGCCAATGTAATAGGAGCAGGAGTGAAATATAACGTAAACAAGAATTTCTCGATAGGGCTGAATGTAGAAGGTATCTGGTATCATCAGAAAGCTCCCACCTACTTCGATTAATACAACTACCCTCTTCCATAAAAAGAGACTAAAGAAACTATTCTATAAAAAAAGAGAAAGTCGATAGCGGAATCATTCGTAAGCCATCAGTACCCTCCGTCTTGCATATTCTTTGAAAAGCTTGTAGGACCTTTCAAAATTTCCACAAGTTTTTCAGAGACATGTATCGTGACGCTCACCAATATATCGGGAGCGGTCACCTCCTGCAGCTCGGATGTCTACGTGTCACTGAAAGTATGACTTACTTTTAAACATTTACAATCTATCCATTCCCTTTTTCCCAGCCCCTTTACCTTTATATTTTGTTTTAACTGTATTAAACTTATATCTTACGATACATTCCACAGCCCTTACAGTCGCAGCCTTTTCAATATGAACATCATTCATGCCGCTGAAAATGGTAAAAGTGTTTTTGCGGGCAGTATTAAAAAAAATGTCATTTGCAGATAACTTGACATTCCATTTTTTAGATAAGTCCTTAGCCAAAGAAAGATTTATCTGTCCAACACTCCCCATCTTGATATTCTCACTATTTCCCTCACTACGCCAACTGTAATTTACAGTCGCCATATAGTCGTTATGGAATTTGAAAATATTATTGAACTTAACTACAACCAAAGGATTGTCCATGTGCTTTATATTTCCTCTGTAATCAGTCTTGAAAAATTGCGAGACAATACCACATGCCAATACGGGATAATAGCATTTCCAAAGGAATCCGGGCATAAATGAAGCCATTATCTGTAAGTTAGAAAGACTTCTTTTAGAATTTTCCTTTTTGAGCAAAGCAACAATAGTAGTATCTATTATCTGTTGATTATCAGTATTATACACTCTAAACGGTAGAAAAGTGACCGTATGGATTCTGATTAGATACGATAAGGTGAATATTTAACGTATTTAACTTTCGATTACATCAAAAATCACATAAATATGGACTGGATGGGGGGCGTTTGAACCGCCCACATAATATGATAAAACGGAAACAACGAAGACCATGTAAGAGAGTGAATGATTAGTAGCCATTCCACATGTTATTACCTCCATAATGGTTCCGTTTCCTATCCCTGCGGAAAGCCGAGAGCTTTTAAATCTATTTCGGGAAACCGAATGAACAACCACGTTAGTTTGGATTGCATATCATTATTTGGGGATATAACATTAAGAAAGTACTTGATGATGCAGAGATCAAAGTAAGCACGCATGGAATCTGTTGGAAGCGTTATCCATTCTCCTGCAGGACTAATGGGAATTGCTGGCTGAATAGCATTCTGCTTGTTCCATACTCTTGAATGATGACCACAGGCATTTCGAGTGTAACAGCAATAATCGTGAGCCATGACTCAAACACTTTGATAGGTAAACCAAAATGTTTTGCAATGCATTTGCGTATGCGATTTTGTTTGATATTACGATAAATGGCATTGACATTTCAATAGTAAGCAGTTCACCTAAAATCCACGATGGTGGGTAGGATTCGGAGTAAGTTCGTTTGCATCACCGCACGTCTGATAGCAATTTCGATCTTTTCTATCTCATTGAACATGAGCAGTCTCAGTTTCTTGTCAAAGCGATAAAGCATCATCACCTTTTTGAATGTAGAACCTTCCTTGTACAAATGTGCTGTCTTGGGCATCTTCAACAAAGGATACATATAAGCTGACAATCTATAATAACCAATGTTGTCAAGGTACTGTATGGCTTTGTTTCTATCACAAATTTGTAAACCTCGTGATTCAAGCAATTTAACGAGATTTTCTGAAGATTCAAACCGTTTTCTAAAGGGGATCAGATTCGCCATATTCAAATGTGTATAAACAAAAAACGCCTCGCACGATTTGAGCATTGTTAAGAGGCTTGGCGAGGACTGACGTTGCAAACGTTATGAATAATCATTTAGAATACAATCTTTATGCAAGATAAATAACGCAAAAGTGGTTCTATTTGATATATCTGTGTTAAATAATGTTAAACCTGGGCTTGATGTCTACTTTTCCAGCCAAATAAAGTGGTTTTCAAGGTAAAAGTGTTACCTTTGTAAGGTCTATACCCATACCGAAAGCCCCGATGGGCAGAGGTTGGGCAGACATATATACATATAAGGCGTAACTGTACGCTTTGGTTTTGACAGTGTAAGAATCTGGCAGTTCGAACAAAGTTGTCAATAACAAAGCAACGGGAACGCCTCATGAGGTGTATTATATACAGCCCTCATTGGCTTCGGACGTTTTTGCCGTTCGTTGTCATGAGTGCATTCTATATACTTACACTGGCGTGGGGCTTTCGGCGTTGCTCGTTTCGACAACTTGGGCGATGCCAGAGCCTTTACACTGTGGAACGAGTGACAGAACAGGCTCCGCGCTTTTTCGTATGTATTCAAAACATTAATCAGTCAAACAACACAGAGTGGAGCTGCTGTTCTAAAGGAAATGGCATGAGATTAGAAAAGTGGTTTATATCAAACTTAGATGATTCTCAAAGAAAAATCATCGTTCAAAGTATAGACGAAGATATCATAGTACAAGGTGCGGCAGGTAGTGGAAAAACTAACCTTGTTATCCATCGTGCACTACAGGCAAAGAACAAAGGAAGTTACGCCATAGTTATTTTTACTGTGGCTTTGAAAAGAATGATAGCTTATGGAATGCAGACTCTCGGTTTAGACAAAGAGCGCATTGCATACGAATGGGCTTGGACTCATCGTGGCTTTGACCTGACAGGAGATGTATTTTGGGAAAAAGGCAATAGGAATACCCTCTATCTGGTAAATGACTTAAATGTCAGAAAGTTTGAACGTACCGAAAAGGACAAAACGGCTTATGGAATAGATTTTGCAGATTGGGTGGATTACAAATTTTACTCAACCTTTGGACGCAGGGTTAGTTGGTTTAAAGAAGTTCCATATCTATCAGGGTTTAGTGTGACTAATACTAATAAGTTCGAGTTGATTCCAAGTGGAACAATTTATAAGCAATCAGAAGATAAAATTGATTATCTTATTATAGATGAGGCTCAAGATTTTAACATCTCAGACTATCAAGGAAGGATAATACCTCATAAGGGGAAGAGTCTTTCTTTATTTGGAGATTCTGTGCAACAAATGAATTTTAAAGGAAGTTCAATAGATGAGATTGCTAACACTTTAGTCTACAAACGTCTCTCTTTGGATTACAATTATCGTCTACCAAAGACAATTGCTAAAGTTGCTCAGCAAATTCAAGATGTCAAGGTGGACTTATTGACAAATAACATGAAAGATGGTGGCAATAGCGACTATCCTAATTATCCCAAACCGATTGTCACGAAATACTCATCTAGAGAGAAAGAATTGGAAGGCATATTAAATCGAATAAAAATGGAAGATTTAGATGATGTCGCAATTCTTGTTCCTGACGAGAGTGATGTACGTGAAGTAAATGATTTTCTGAATCAAAGAGGAGTAAATACACAAGTTCATTATCGAACTGGAAATGTAGTTCCGTTTAGAACTGTCAACACATTGGACTTTTCAAACAATGACCTACCATGCATCCTGACATACTATGCAGCAAAAGGGTCTGAATTTGATAATGTCTTTGTGCCTTTTGCTAATGAGGCGAACACTTGTAAAAGAAATGCTTTTTATGTGGCATGCACTCGTTCTTCACGCAATCTGTATATCTCCTACACAGGAAAGCGAACATCCTTTTTGAAAGATGTTTCAAAGGAAAATATAGTTGAAATTGAAAATAATTAGACCTATGTTTTATTATATAAGTACAAACTCATGGAACTTACTGGAATCTTTCGTTTCAGAAAGTATATCACCATTCTCTTTCTACCAAGTCAGAGGATATGGGAATAATTTGAGCCGTTATTTAGATGGAACAAATGAAAGGGCTAATTATCTAATTTTGTCAACAAAGGAAATTAATGGTGATTATGTCTTGAGAGTCAATGATGAAATTATAGACAAATCAAATATAGCTCCTGTCAAAAATAGTAAAACTCTATTTACATACAATAAGACAATCTACTACAAAAAGGGAGCTATTGCTTTTCTGTTCTCTTCAAGAGATTTACTGGAGTCTCTTGTTGCAGAATCGCAAATATTGTTTGAAGTAAAATGTATTGAAAAGTACAAGTCTGAATTTATCGTAAAGACGAGCAATGCGTTGCCTATATCCACAGGAAAAATAGCAAATGCCATATCTTTTCAACTTATAGAATATGTTGCACAAGACTGTATTTATGACAGATTAAAGGGGATGATTGTTGCCTTTACTCGTGCAATGGCGTTTGCAAAAAATCCCCAAGAACAAAAACTAATGTGTATATTGCGTGATTTAAAAAATTCATTTGCTGGATTAAATACACAAGTTATGGTTTCTGAAATCGCGGTTTCAAATGAGAGTAAATATATTTCTCTAATCCAAACAGCTAAAGGGATATATAATGGTACTGTTAAGACAAGGACAAACTTGTTTGATATTCTTATGCAACATTTCTCTGAAATTGTCAAATTGGCAAAGGCTCGTGCAGAAGAAATATCTCAGAATAAACAAACAAATAGTACAGACAAAAGAGATTTCTTAATAACACAAAAGGATGCGCTAGAAAGCAAACTTTACAGCATGGAATGTCACGATGGTATTTCTGATTGGATAGAAGAACTTAGTTCTATAAAAAAGAAAGAACGTGATAATGGTATCAAAATGGGGAAAAAACGTGAATATTTCAAAAAGGGAACTTGGGAATATGAGCGTAAGAAGTATCTCAAACAAGAAATCAAAAAATACGAAGATGAAAATTACGAATTTAAGTCCATAAAGCAGCAGATCGCAGATATAAAACAACAGATAACTAGCATAGAATCTGGTTCATCTATGTATGATACGACTTTAGGAGCTTTGTTTGTCCGTGTTAGTGATATTATGAATGATCTTATCGGTAAAGCAAAAGTATCTGGTGAGGCAAACGGAAACATTGATTACTCTTGTTTCTCGCTAAAGAACTTAACTTTAAGCATTGATGTACTGAATTCTGATGAAGAAAAAGTATTTCTTGATGTCATAATGAATGAAGCTCTTATGTGCAAACAAAGAGGCTTGTCTGACGAAGTTGTATTGAACCTTATTGTTGAATCAGCTAACAAATATAAGTGCTTAGAATGCTCTAACACAGAAAAAGGTAAGCAAATACTTACCACTCTTCGAAAATTTTGGTTATACAAGCATAACCAATGCTCATCATTTAGCATTCCCGCCAACTTGGTTGTATTGAAATCCTTGATGGCTTTCTTTATCAAACCTTTTGGTTTTGACCAAATTGACCGATATGCCCAAAATAAAGGCATTGATAGTAAAGAGTATGGATATATGCTCCGAGGGGCATTAATCGGTTATACAGCCTTTCCAAAGACTTTTACTGATGCACTTTATACCAACGCGGATATATACATTCCTATGGATGAATATTTAACAGCAATACACAAGCAAGTCGAAACGCAATACCCCTGCGATTGACTTGTCACAACAAAAGGGGTTAAAAGAATATTTATGGGAGTTTTAAAATTGTCTGTTTTAGAAGAACAGAACAAACAACTCAAAAACAGATTAAGAGTTGTTGGACAAAAAGGACACATTGTTCGCATTAGCAACTGTTATTGTCCTTGTGAGTGTTTCATCAGAAAAGGCGAAGTTACAATGTGTGACGATGTTGCCTCTGCTGGAAGTTGGAACATTGATTAAAGAATCACTAATTAAGGGAGAGCCATTGTTTAACACTTTGGCTTTTCTTGTTTTACGCATATGGAAGCTATAGTATTTCAAACTCAAAACGAAAATTATTATTTGTATAGTCCTTTGAAAAAGGCAATGTTGCCATTATCAAAGAATGTGTACGATATAATTTTAAACGATAGAAATGAAGAAGACGAAACCTTTCGACAGTTAAAGCAATATGGATATCTTGATAAATATACTTCACCATTTGATAGTTATATAACAGGGAATACTATACAAGGAGTATTGGTAAAACTATCCCAAATCATATTTGAGACAACAACACTCTGTAATCTTAGATGCGAATATTGTTGCTATAGCGAAGGATATGATACATTTGATAGCCGAAGAGGTATGTTGGGGAATCTGAAATTTGAAACAGCCAAAGGCATAATTGATTATTTGGCAATTCTTTTTCAGAAAGAACCTCTATCAAATGCACCTAAAGAACCTTTTGCCATTAGCTTCTATGGAGGTGAGCCTTTGATGAATTTCGATGTAGTGCGCCAAATTGTAGAATATGCAGAACGTATAGACTTTCGCAACCGTTCATTGTTTTTTACAATGACAACAAATGCAATGCTTCTATCAAAATACGCAGATTTTTTGTCACGTCACAAATTCAAAATGCTAATTAGTCTTGATGGCAACAAGGAAAACGACTCTTATAGAATAACTCCTAAAGGGAATCCTTCGTTTGACATCGTAATGACGAACTTGAAGTGTGTTGAGAATTTATATTCAGAATGGTTCGCAACATTTCGCTATAATGCGGTTTTCACAAATAAAAGTGATGTAAGGGAAATTGTTGATTGGTTTAAGATGCAATTTAACACAACGCCGAATTTTAGCCCCCTTCATATTCCTACAGAGGATGCAAAAGATGGAAACAGAATTCTATCTATGCTTAAAACTTTTGAAATTCCAGAGGATATAGAGTTGGTTCCAAGTTTAATCACTCAAAATCCGCTCTTTAATCGAATTTTGGTTTTTACTACAAGGTTGTTGAACAATTCAGTTAGCAAAGAGAGTGAGCTACTCGTAGATGAATGTATAGAGAATAGTACCTTGCCAACTGGTACATGTATCCCATTTTCAAAACGACTTTTCGTAAGCTATAATGGGAAAATACATCCATGTGAAAAAGTCAATAGGGATTCACCGTTAGGATATATTGATAATAGTGGCTGTGTTCATATTGATTGCAATGAGGTAGCAAATGGATTTATGAAAAGAATCACAGAAGTTTCATCTTTATGCAAGAAATGCTACATGCAATTTTGTTGCACTAAATGTTCTTTTTGTTACAGCAATGGTAAATGTGATGAGTTTACTTCAAAAAGTAAATTCGCAAAACTACTGTCAGATGCTGTATCATACATAGAATCCCATCCTGACATAATAGAAGTGGTTGAAGAAAACATTATAATAAAATGAACAGACTGTACATAATTTTTCCACATTGCTATATCAAGGCAACATCAAAAGAATTGCTCATATATGATACAATAAAGTTTAGTAGCATATATATGAGGAATATTGTCGTCCCATATAAAGCCGTCAATACATTAAATCAGTTCGGTTATATAGATGATTGCGATGACAACAAGTCTATTTTGCAAAAAATTGTCAACAACGGAGTCGGATATTTCATACAACCAAACAAGTCAATGCCTTATTTCCCCAAACGAGGATTACAAATAATGACCTCCTTAAATAAAGAAAACAAAGCTTTAGGGCACAACTTGGCATCATATACAAATATGATGTTGAAATCTATCACTTTTTTACTTAATAATACATTGTCTATAAATCTCAATTCATTTGCTTACAAGCAATTAGAGTATCCAAACGTTAATCATACAGAGATTGACATAGACACAATATTACTGCAACTTATTTCTTTTGACCTGGAAAGAATTGTCTTGTCTGGAGAAATTTCATGTGATAAGTTGGAAAGAATTTTAAATATAGCTCAAACAAGAAACATACTTGTTGTTTTTAGAGTCCATTACTTGGTTTATCCTATTCAACATATACAAGATATGTTACGCAGGTATAGAACAATAATGGTAGAATTGCTCATTGATTCAGCTACCCCCTTAGATATTATAAACCTAAGAGAAGAAAGGTTAATCCTAAAATATATTGTAACAAATAATTCTGATTTAGAAAAGTTTACGGGAACAAAAGGAAATATAGTATTATGTCCTATATTCTTGGATGAAAAGAATATTACCCTACAGCCACAAATGGTTATAACCAAAGACGAGGTTCTTAAAATCAATCAAAATCTAAAAGACTGTTATTTGAAAGATTACATAAATACATCATGCTTTGGTCATATAACAATCAATTATGACGGGATGGTCTATTGTGTAAATCAGCAAATTGAGTATTTACAAAATCGAGACCTTGCTTGTATTATTAATAATTGGGTTGGTTCACAAGACTGCTATTGGTATTTCACACGAAATAAGAAATTGGAGTGTAAGGAGTGTGCACTTCAGGTTCTATGCCCTTCCATTTCAATTTATGAGCAACTAAAAATATACAAATGTCCTTGTAGGGTTTAGACTTCACTTTATTATGGGGCTGTGTCAAAATAGACGCAGCCTCTTTTTGTAACCTGCTGTAAAACATAAAGAGGCTGCGCCGTAAACATTAATTACGACACAGCCTCATCTATCGACTTAGCCCTTTACCCTTTCTTGTTTTCATCTTCTTGTCGTTCAATTTGTCACGAACATCCCTGGGTCCCTTTCTGGCGGCTGTAATCTTTGCCTTTTTTCAATGGCATCACCAAAATGATTCTTCATATAATCTTCAAGTTCGGCTATGGTCGCTTGCTTCTCAGCTTCCGCATTCTCGAGATTGCTGACCATAGTCTGCAGAACCTTGATTCTTGTCTCTGATTTTGTGATGCTATGATTAAGACAATGTTTCACCCTACGCCCTCTGTGGTTATTCGTTTTGTGTTGAGGGGGGATTAGATGCCTACTATGTATTTGCTTTTGGGGAGGTGGGAGAGTAGGGCGACGGCTAAGTAGCTTGCGGTGGCTCCAGTAATCACCAGCAGCGGAATGGCGGCAGCGGTGGGGAGTGCCCATTCTTGGAACAGAGGCCAAAGTCCGTGGGGAATGATGTAGATGTGCAACAGGTAGATGCCGAAACTGTGTTCGGCGAAGTTGTAGAATATGCGTTCTGCCTTTTGCTTCAGCGGAATGTGCTTGATGATTATGAAATAGCAAGCGCTGAGAGCCATGGTGGGCAGGCTCAGGCGGTGGCCGATGGTGCGCACAGCGTCAATCCAAAAT
>OLXB01000804.1_pt1 | contig 13150 bp, 12 predicted proteins | sample 1673681 | NCBI WGS metagenome assembly OLXB01 (sample SAMEA103958121, study PRJEB25191) | human gut metagenome
TGAGAAATAGAGGTATAACACTACCCAAAAGAGTACCTAGCAAAGTAATACTTGGCGAAAGTATTGTCTTTTAAAAGAAACATTAAGTGTTTGAGTTAGAGTAATAACTCTAACTTTGTTCTACAATTTTATTTAGTTTTTTAATAGTTTTAATTAGTTCATCACATTCATCAAAGGATAATGCTTGAGCACTATCACTAAGTGAAACCTTAGGGTTAGGATGTATTTCGACAATTAAGCCATCGGCTCCTGCCACTAAACTTGCAAGTGAAAGCGGAAGAACTAGTTTATCATTGCCACATGCATGTGATGGATCAACAATTATAGGAATGTGGTAGTGTTGCTTAATGGTAACTACACTGCCCAAGTCAAGGGTATTTCTCGTGATGGTCTCAAACGTTCTAATACCACGTTCACAAAGAATAACTTGATTATTGCCACCGATTAGTAGATATTCAGCAGCACATAACCATTCTTCCAAGGTGTTTGCGAAACCTCGTTTTAAAAGCACAGGTTTATTTATCTTACTTAAAGCTTTAAGTAAATAAAAGTTTTGCATATTACGAGCACCAACTTGAATAATGTCTACAACATCAATAAATTCTTGAAGATATTCAGCAGAAGGGATTTCACTTACAATTTTTAGATTATATTCATTTTTGATTCTTTTAAGGATATTTAATCCTTCTAATTCCAAACCTTGAAAATCATAAGCAGAAGTACGGGGCTTGAAAGCGCCAGCTCGTAAGAATTTAATGTCGTTTTTAACTAATTCATCCGCAATCTTTTTCATTTGTTCATAACTTTCGACTGCACAAGGACCAGCAATAATTAATTTTTCGTTATCCATTAAACCTAAGTTAGTTAAAACATTGGAGTCTAATTTATCAATTAGTGGATGATTTGACATTATTACTATCTCCTTTCATGAAATAATCAATGGCTTCAAAGTATCCTTCATAGGATTTGCCCATAATAGTTTTACAACAAACATCACTGATAACAGATTTTTGACGGAACGATTCCCGAGTAGTTAAATCAGAAAGATGCACTTCAACTACAGGAACGTTAACACTTGAAATAGCATCATGGATGGCGTATGAATAATGAGTTAATGCTCCAGGATTAATGATAATTCCATCGAATCTTTTAAAGTAAGCGTGATGAATTAAATCAATAATTTTGCCTTCATAGTTAGTTTGTTTAATAATTAGTTGAATGTGAAATTCATTTGCGTATAATTTTAATTCTTGAGATAATTCATAGTAACTTTTGGTACCATAAATCTCTGGTTCTCTAATTCCTAACATATTTAAGTTAGGACCATTAATAATTAGAAGCTTCATATTTTATGTATTCCTTTATTGCCTTAATAATTTCATTGATATCACTACTTTTTATGACAACATCCGCATATTTTAGGTAGTTATCATTTCTTGCTTTATAAAGTTTGTCAATGTCATCTGTGTTTTTGACTAATGGTCTAGTGCCGTCAATACGTGACTTTAAAACATCAAGTGGGGTATCTAGATATACTATTATACCATTTTGTGACAAAAAAGTCATACTTTTAGAATTATTTATTGCTCCACCACCAATAGAAATTACGGAGCCAGTATAAGTAGATAGTCTTTTAATTACATCAGCTTCATAAATTCGGAAAATTTCTTCATTACCACCATTTTTAATAATATCTGGAAATGATTGCTTTTTAATTGCTAAAATTTCATCTGTATCATAACTTGGTCGATTGATTGCATCGCCGAGTTTTTTTCCAATTGTGGTTTTACCAGCATATGGCATACCAATTAAAATAATATTTTTTTGTTTTGCAAGTATTGTTTCAATAATGTTTTGATAAGATTTTTCTTTACGAGTACGTTTATAAAAGGCATCGATAAGATTTTCTGTTTCTTCAGCTTGTGCTACTAGCATATAAAGACCATTATAGTATGTTACGTTAGGAGTAAGTCCTAAGATAGAGCGTGAAGGGTTATAATTAATGTCAATTATAAGTCTTACTCTTTGTAGATTATCCATATCAACAAGAGGTTCTAATTCAAGATTTGGAAAAACATTATAACTAGTGGTATTGATAATTATATCAGGATCATAGCTATATATTGTAGATAACGGATTTTCTTTTATTTTTGGATTTCTAGCAAAAATTTCATATTTGTTTGCATCTAGCTCGTTAAGTGCTACCACAATTGTTGATTTAGTTTGACCATTACCTAAAATAGCTATTTTTTTATTTTTTAAATTAATTGAATAATGTTTTATCATTGAGATAAAGCCAAGGTAGTCGGTGTTAAAACCGAAATTAGAGCCATTATATTTAATGATTGTATTGACGGTTTCTGTAAGTGATGCAATTTCTGATAATTTATCACAAATTTTGTATGCTTCATGTTTATAAGGATTGGTAACATTGATTGCGGTGAAAGGTATTTTATTAATATCTTCAAAATCATTAGTTTCGTAATATTCATATTCATTATTACCTAGCATATTGTGAATAAGCTTGGAATAACTATAGTTAAGTCTTTTACCAATTAAATAATATTTCGCTTTTTGAATCTTTCGAGATTGTTCGAAAATGTGTTCATATGTTTCATTAATTAAAATACTATTTTCATAATTGTTTGATTTGGCAATAATTTGTAATTCACGGTTATTATCTTTTAATTCATCATTGCTTGCGGCTTTAACAAAGCCTATTTCTTTAACAAGATTATAACGTTTATTTAATAATTCAATTAGATTATTATCGATAGCATCGATTTCTTTACGTAATTGTTCTTTACTTTTCATTTTCTATCACCATATCTAAAACACCATAATAAGTTAAGGCGTTGATTACTTGAAGGGCACGATGAACAAAAAGAGGATCGTGTCTACCAGTAGTTGTTAAATTAATATTCTGTTTATTTTTAAGGTCAATTGACTTAATTTCTTGTTTTATACTTACAGGGGCTTTAATGGCGGTTTTAAAGCTTATGTAATTGCCATTACTAATTCCTCCATTGATTCCACCTTGATGATTTGAAGAAAAGTTAATTTTATTAGATTCTAGGCTGAGTTCATCGATTGTAGAAGAACCATATTTTTTGGTTATGTCAAATCCATCCCCAAATTCAATTCCTTTTACTCCGGGAATAGAGAAAAGAAGATGAGCGATTATGCTTTCAAAACTATCAAAGAAAGGTTCGCCAAGACCTGTTGGAACGTTAAAAATAAAGGTTTCAACAATTCCACCAAGAGAATCACCTTGATTAATGGTTTTTTTGATTAAGTCAAGCATTGCTTTTTTAGCTCTTTCATCAATAACAGGAAATTCATCATTTTGTAAATATAATAATTTGCTAAAGGTGTTATTTGAAATTGAAGCTTTCGCATCGTTGATATTTTTTATACTATAAATATGAGATACAACTTCAATTTGTTTAGTATTTAATATTTGATGGCACATTTCACCTAATACGGAAAGTACAACCGTCACTCTACCGCTTGATGCTCCACCGCCACGATAGTCGTTTGCTCCATTTGTTTTTAAATATTTTGTTAAATCAGCATGACTAGGTCTGATAATTCCTTCTTGGTAATCAGTACTTTTGATATCTGTATTTTTGATAAAAACAGTTAGTGGTTCACCAGTAGTATGGTTGTTGAAGTATCCACTAACAAAGGTAATTTCGTCAGTTTCGCGCCTTAAAGTGGAGATAAGAGGATGTCCAGCTCTAAGTTTTAGGGCGTTTTTGATTTTTTCAATATCAAAGGAAAAATTGGCTGGAAAACCATCAATGGTTAGACCAATAAGAGGACCATGAGATTCGCCAAAAATGCTGATTCTAATATTCTTTCCAAAATTGTTCATTTTTTAAGTCCTCCAATCGATATTGTTTAAGCTTACTGTGACCTATGGAATCAATGGATAATAATGAAATTTTGCCATTTGAAACTTTTTTGTCATAATTAATAAGGGCAAGATAGTCTAATTTTTCAATCTCATGATTTAAAAGATTAAACTTTTTTAGCAATAAAGTTAAAATTTGTTCAACTTTTGGATTTGTCATTTCCGCAATCATTCCCATTGCGACGGCTTCTCCATGAGTTAATTGAAAGTCTGTCTTAGTTTCAATAAGGTGACCAATGGTGTGTCCAAAGTTTAAAATATGACGTTTATTGGTGTCAAATTCATCTTTTTCGGTGATTTTAATCTTATGCATAATAGCACGATAGATTAAATTATTTAATGAAGAAAGATCATTTTGATAGTCTTTGGAAAGATGATATAGTTCATTAAACATCTTTTCATCTTTTGTTACCGCAATCTTAATGATTTCGGCTATTCCACTAACAAGTTGTCTTTCATCTAAGGTATTTAAAAAGGCGGTATCGATTAAAATTTTGGTGGGATGGTAAATTAAACCTATTTGATTTTTAAGACTATTAACGTTTAGTCCACATTTACCACCGATACTTGCATCGACCATTCCAATTAGTGAAGTTGGGATATTGATAAAACTAATTCCACGGCGGTAAGTTCCTGCCACGAATCCACAAATATCAGTTATAACGCCACCGCCAAAACCTATGATTACATCATTTTTAGTTAGTTGATATTCTTGAAGAATGGTAATTATCATGCGATATGTATCAAGGGATTTTGAGTATTCACCTGGTACGATAGGAATAATTCCTACAAGACCTGGTATGGAACTAAGAAGTGGACTGTATAATTTATTAAGGTTTTGATCAGTTATTACCAAATACTTGCAGTTTTTGTCGAGTAGTTCCCATTTTGTATTGATAAAGTTTTCACCAAAATGAATTTTCACTTCTTGATATTGGTAACTTGCTGTTAAAGTTTTCATTTTTTACTCCTTAATTGCTCGTAATCATTAATAAAATTAGGATATGATTTATTAATAGATTCAGTATTTATTAATTTAATAGGGTTTGAAAATCTTGAGGAAATGGCTACTACCATCATTAAAAGACGATGATCGTTAGGTATAATTATTGATGATTTGTTTAATAATTTAGTTTGCCCTTGAATTATTAATGTATTATCTTTTAATTTAATGTTTCCACCAAGTTCAGTTAGTAAATTTATAGTTTCTTTTAACCTATCAGTTTCTTTATATGTTAACTTTTCTATTCCTCTAATTTCGCTTTTTCCTGTTGTAACTACAAGTAGAGCCGCCATTAAAGGAATTAAGTCTGGGGTATCTGATAGGTCAAAGTTACATGGTGACATACAAGAAGTAGAAGCTTCAATATTTAAATCATTAATAAAGATATGAGCTTTCATTTGAGTTAGATAATTAATAATTTTACTATCTCCTTGGAGGGAAAGACACTTTAGTCCTTCACATTTAACATCACCATTTAAGCATCCCATAACTAAAAAATTTGAAGCAGCACTATAATCGCTTTCTATTAGGTAGTTAGCTGGCGAATTATTTATTTTTGTATCAGAAAAATAGTTACCTGCTATTTTATAGGTTATATTGTATTCTTGCATAACTCCTAAAGTCATTCTAACATATGGGTTTTTCAAAATAGAAGAGTTGATATAATACCCTTTATTTTGTCCTATAATGGTTGAAAGAATTATGCCTGAAGTATATTGAGATGTTTTTTCATTGTTAATTAAATTATTTAAATTTTTGAAGCTAAAGGAAATTAAATATGATTCTTTGCTTTCTTTTAAAATAGTAAATGAAAGATCCGTAGGATTGGTAGTTAGCGTAAGCCGATCAAACATTCTTTTATCGACATAAACTATAAATTCATGAAATAGTTCCCAGTAAATAGGGGCGATAAAACGAATTGATGAACCACTGTTATGCCCGTTAATAATTTCTTTTGGCTTATTAAAGGCGTGAGGTGGATAAATAGTAATAGTATTACTATCATAATCAATATCAAACCTTACTCCGATGTTTTCTAAAAACTTAATTGTAATAATAGTATCATCACAAAAGCAAGCATTAGAGATAGTTGAAGTAGTTTTACCAAGAGCTGCACAAATAAGAGCTCGGTGGGTTAAACTTTTGGAACCTGGCACTTTAACACTGCCACATACTTTACTAGGATTAATTAATATTTCCATAAATCACCTTAAAACTTAAATAATTATCTATAATTAGGAATATTTTTCAAATATTCATTTTATATTATACTACAAAGTGTCAAAAAAAGGAAGTAATAAAATGAAAAAAATGTTTAAGTTTATCATATTTGGAATTTCAAATATTATCCCTGGAGTATGTAGCGCCACAATTGCTTTAATATTAAATGTTTACAATGAACTTTTGGAAATGTTAAGTAGGTTATATGTAGTTCAGAATATAAAGAAATATTTTCTTAATTATCTAGGAATTATAATAGGAATTGTTATCGGTGTTTTTGGACTTACTAAGCTATATGAACTGATACCATTTATTTTAAATATGATATTTTTAGGTATTGTTGTGAAATCATTTCCATTAAAGGTAGATAATAGTGTTATATATAATATAAGGAAAGAGAAAAAAATTAGTTATTTTTTGATAGGACTAATAATTGTATTAATTTTAAGTCTGTTAAATCAACAAATTTTTAAAATTGATTATACAACTATTTCACTTAAAGTAATAATGATAATTTTTATCAATGGGATAGTTGTATCATTTGGAATGATTTTACCTGGTATTAGTGGTGCTTTAATGCTTGTAATATTTGGACTTTATTTTCCTTTGTTAAATGCTTCTAAAAATATTATCATTAATATTATGCATTTTACGGTGCCATCATTAAATGATTTTATTTTAGTAATAACTTTTATTTTTAGTTTTATATTTGGATTAGTCATTGCCTCAAAAATAATCAAAAAAGCAATAAATCAAAAGCCTATAGAATTTAATTATTTTGTAAATGGAATGATTTTAGTCACAATTATTAATCTAGTATTGTTACTACCAAGTGCATATAGTGGTATTGTTGAAATAATATTTGGTATTTTATTAATGATATTAATAATTGTAATTGAAAAGCCTAAAATAGGAAAAATTCGGTAATTAAAATGTTAAATTTATAAAGATAAAATACGGGTTTCTTGCAATAAAAGTAATTTTGTGATAAACTAAAACAAGGTGAATATTATGAATGGATTATTAGTAATAAATAAACAACAAGGGGTAACAAGCCATGATGTTGTAAATGATATTAGGCATATTTTTAAGACTAAACAAGTTGGTCATTTGGGTACCTTAGATCCACTCGCAACAGGGGTTTTAGTTATTTGCATAGGTGATGCAACCAAACTTGTTCAATTTTTGGAAAATGTAAACAAAGAATATGAGTGTGAAGTTACACTAGGTATTGAAACTAACTCGTATGACATAACCGGAGAAGTTGTTAAAACAGAAAATATAACTAGTCTTAATGAAAAAGAAATAGATGATGCCTTGGCAAGCTTTTTAGGTAAAAGTATGCAACTACCACCAATTTATTCGGCTATTAAAAAAAATGGTAAAAAACTTTATGAATATGCTCGTAAAAATCAAGATGTTGAAATATCACCACGTGAAATTGAAGTATCAACAATTAAACGCATAAGTGATGTGATTTACTCAGATAATAAAGCAAAGTTTATTTTTAAAGTGACTGTCTCTAAAGGCACATACATAAGAAGCCTTTGTCATGACTTAGGGGTAAAACTGAACGTACCTGCCACAATGAGTGGGTTAAGAAGAACTAGAAATGGTGAGTTTGATCTTCAAAATAGCTTTACCATTGATGAAGTTAGAGCAGGGCATTTCGATTTAATTTCTATGCTTGATGCGTTACGCCATTATGATATGGTTGAAAATGATGAAATAGTGAAAAAAGCTATGAATGGCATGAAAATATCACTTTTGATGATAAAAGAAGTTTTAGGAAAATTACCAGCAAAAATTATAGTTTGTCATAAAGGCGAACTTGTAGCGATATATTTAAGAGATGATGAATTACATTGTTACAAGGCAGGTCGCGTATGGAAGTAGTTAACTTTAATGAATATTTGAAAAAAAATGATAATTTTGAATTATCGGTTAGTATTGGTGATTTTGATGGTGTACATTTAGGACATCAAGCCCTAATAAGAAAAGTGAAAGAACTTTCTAAAATTCATAATAGTAAAAGTGCAATTATAACTTTTGACCCACATCCTTCAATGATTTTAGGCAAAACGGATGAATATGAGTATGTTACACCGCTAAATGAAAAAATTAGAGTACTTGAATCTTATGGCTTAGATTATTTAATATTAATAGATTTTGATGAAACATTAATGAAAACTTCACCACAAGATTTTGTGCTAAATTATTTACTCAAAATTAATGTTATTGATGTGGTAGTAGGATATGATTTTACGTTTGGAGCTAATAAGCTTGGTGAGGCTTGTATGATTAATCAACTATCCAGTGGAAAAATTCGAGTAGAAATAATTGATGAAATAAAATATAAAAGTTCTAAAGTTGGCACAACCTTAATAAAAAAAGAACTAAAAAATGGTAATTTAACAGATGTTTATTATATGCTTGGTAGATTTTACCGAATTTGTGGTATCGTTGGTAAAGGTCGAGGGGTAGGACGGACAATTGAGTTACCAACTGCCAACATTATTACTAATGAAAATTATGTGAAAGTAAAACCAGGTGTATACGGGGTAATTGTTACAATTTTTGGTAAAAGATACATTGGACTTGCTAATTATGGCCATAACCCTAGTTTTAATTATAAAAATCAATTAACTTTAGAAGTTAATATTATTGACTGTAATCAAGACTTATATAATCAAAATATAATTATTGATTTTGTTACTTATATTAGGAATGAACAAGTCTTTGGTTCAAAACTTGAGTTTTTGGAACAAATTGAAAAAGATAAAAAGAAAATAATTGAAATTGTAAATAAATATTTATAACAACTTTTTGTATTGATTGTAAAAAGCAACAATTATCAAAAAGTTGTTTTCATTATGTTTGCAAAAAAAGTGAAATTATAGTATAATAGATATGGCCTATTGCTAAGATTTACGAATTTTCCGACGTAATTCATGGATTTAGGTATCTTTTATAAGGAGGAAAAAAACATGGCTTGTGTAAACAAAGAAGAAAAAGCCACAATTATTGCTAATTTTGCAAGATCAGAAGGAGATACAGGTTCTCCAGAAGTACAAATCGCAATATTAACAGCTGAAATCAACAAATTAAATGAACATTTAAAAGTTCATTCACATGATTTCCACTCTCGTCGTGGTTTGTTAAAGAAAATCGGTCATCGTCGTAATTTATTAAACTATTTAAAAAATAGTGATATTCAACGTTACCGTGAATTAATTGCCAAATTAGGATTAAGAAAGTAGGACTAAAGGGCACATTAGTGCCCTTTATGACTATTGTGAAATCAACCTATAATAAATGATTTGTTATTGTAGTAAATATATAAAAAAATAGAAAGGTATATATTATGGAAAAACAAGTATTTGAATATTCCCATCGTGGACGTAAGTTTGTCGTAGAAATAGGTGAACTTGCAAAACAAGCTCATGGAGCTTGCTTAGTTAGATATAACGATACGGCTGTTTTAAGTACAGCTGTAGGTAGTGACAAAGCTATGGACACTGATTTTTTTCCGCTTACAGTATTATATCAAGAAAGATTATATGCAGGTGGTAAAATTCCAGGAGGCTTTTTAAAACGTGAAGGTCGTCCAACTGAACATGAAACATTAGTTTCTCGTTTAATTGATAGACCAATTAGACCACTTTTTGCTGATGGATTTAGAAATGAAGTTCAAGTAGTTAATATGGTAATGTGTGCAAATCCTGATTATTCTGCTGCTATGGCCGCAATGTTAGGTTCTAGTATCGCATTATGTATTTCCAACATTCCATTTGAAGGACCAATCGCCGGTGTTGTTGTTGGCCGTGTTAATGGTGAATTTGTGATAAATCCAACTGTAGAAGAACTTGAACAATCAGATATTAATTTAACTTTAGCTGGTACTGCTAAGGCGATTAATATGGTTGAGGCTGGTTCTAAACAAGTTAGTGAAGAAGATATGCTAGAAGCATTAATGTTTGGTCATGAAGAAATCAAACGTTTATGCGCATTTGAAGAAGAAATTATTAAGGTTTGTGGTAAGGAAAAGAAAGTTGTTGACTTATTTAAAATTCCTGAAGATTTAGAAAAAGAAGTTAGAGACTTCGCTGAAAAAGACTTAGTTGTGGCTATTTCAACTCATGAAAAGAAAGCACGTGAAGCCGCAATTGAAGCTGTAAATGAGAAAACTCGTGAAGTTTTTGAAGCTAAATTTATTGCTAATCCTGAATTTAGTAAAGATGATGTTGAAAAGAATATGATTTATGTAAATATGATTCTTGAACACATTTTAGCCGCAGAAGTTAGAAGACTTATCACAAATGATAAGATTAGACCAGATGGAAGAGCAATTGATGAAATTAGACCGTTATCTTCACGTGTAGATATCTTTGAACGTACTCATGGTTCAGCTTTATTTACCAGGGGTCAAACTCAAAGTTTATCAACTGTTACTTTAGGTTCATTAACAGAATATCAAATTATTGATGGTTTAGGCGTTGAAGAAAGTAAACGTTTCATGTTACACTATAATTTCCCACAATTTTCAGTAGGATCAACAGGTAAGTATGGTTCTCCTGGCCGTCGTGAAATTGGTCATGGTGCACTTGGTGAACGTTCTCTTGCTCAAGTAATTCCATCAGAAGATGAATTTCCTTATACAATTCGTGTAGTTAGTGAAATTCTTGAATCTAATGGCTCATCATCACAAGCATCAATTTGTGCTGGTACACTTGCCTTAATGGCAGCTGGTGTTCCTATTAAAGCTCCAGTAGCAGGTATTGCGATGGGACTAATTAGTGAAGATGATGATTGTTCTAAATATACTATTTTAACTGATATTCAAGGCTTAGAAGATCACTATGGTGATATGGACTTTAAAGTATCAGGTACTAGAAATGGTATTACAGCTTTACAAATGGATATTAAATGTAAGGGTATTACTCGTGAAATATTTAAAGAAGCTCTTGCCCAAGCTAAGAAAGGCCGTCTTCAAATTCTTGATCATATGATGACAACAATTAGTGAAGTAAGACCAGAACTTAGCCCATACGCTCCGAAAGTTAAGATGATTAGAATTAACCCTGATCGCATTAGAGATGTAATTGGTAGTGGCGGCAAAGTAATTCAAGAAATCATTGAAAAATGCAATAATGTTAAAATTGATATCGAACAAGATGGTCGTGTCTTTGTTATGCATTCAGATATGGAATGGATTAATAAGGCTATTGAAACTATTGAAAATATTACACGTGAACCAGAAGTTGGTAAAATTTATCCTGTTAAAGTCGTTAAAATAATGGACTTTGGTGCTTTCTGTGAATTATGGCCTGGTTGTGAAGGCTTATGCCACATTTCTGCGCTTGACACTAAACGTGTAAATAAGGTTGAAGATGTTGTTCATGAAGGCGATGAAATTGTTGTAAAACTTCTTAAGATTGATGAAAAAGGTAAATTAGTTTTATCTCGTAAAGCATTACTTCAAAAACCCGAAGAAGAAAGAAATTCAAAACCTTTAGAAACTAATGAAAAAGTTGACTCTACTGAAGCTGTTACAGAAGAAAAAACTGAAGAGGAAGTAGCTCCCGCAAAACCTAAACGTGTTTATAAACGTAAGGTGACCAAGGAGGAATAATATAATGAAAATAGGTATAACTGCTGACTGTAGTTCAGGACTGGAGTACGCTCCATTTAAACACAATATTAAAATTACTAGGACCACAATTCACTTTGGTGAAAAAGAATTAATTGATGGAATTGACATAACTGCTGATGAGTTTTATAAAGAACTTGAAGCAAGCGATATTGTTCCTTCAACTAGTGCTCCGACGCCAAAAGAAATAATCAGATGTGTTGAGGAATATCGCAATGAAGGTTGCACAACCGTAATTCATTTTCCTATCTCTTTTGGTCTTTCAGCTTATGGCGAAAATCTACAAGCTGTTAGTGATGATTATGTGGAAGGCGTTGATTTAAAAGTTTATAATTGTAATACTGCTTGTATTATGGAAGGTTATACTGCACATTATGCGGAAATACTAGCGAGTAAAGGCTACACGGTTGAAGAAATCTTTAAAGAATGTGATCATATGAGCGATAATTCAAAAACTTACTTTTTAGTTGATGATTTGAAATATTTAGTCAAAAATGGTCGCTTAAATGTTGTTTCCGGCTTTATTGGCGGTTTAATGAAAATTAAACCGATCTTACAACTTGGAAAGAACGTTGATGGGAAAATTGAAATTTTTGAAAAAGTAAGAACTCATGTCAAAGCGCTTGAAAGAATGTTTGAAGTTGTACAAAATGAGACCGCAAGCGCTAAAAGTGTTATCTATATTATCCAACATTCTAATCGTTTAGAAGATGCGAAAAAACTTGTAAATAAAGTGAATGAAATGTTTAATAATGTAAAACGCGTTGAGATTGCAACGGTAACGCCAACTGTTGGTGCGCACATTGGTAGTGGTGTTTTAAGCTTAGGTTATATCATTACTGATAACTTTAAAGAAGAAATATAAGAGTAAGTACATCGGGCAATCGAGCACACTTTAGGTGTGTTAGGAAAGTCCATACTAGCACAAACTGCGATGTTTGTAGTGTTTGTGCCTAACAAACAAATAAGTTAGGGCACCAGCAATGGTGACGGCGAATGAAACCTAAAAGCTTTGGCTCATGGTGTAGTTCCTAAGGTGCCACAGAGACGAGATATCTTGGAAACAAGATAGTGGAACGGGTAAACCCCTCAAGCTAGCAACCCAAATTTTGGTAGGGGCATGATGTAAGGAGGAATTGAACTCACCTACATTACAGTGAAAACTGAGATAAATGATTGCCGGCACGAAAGTGTTACAGAATATGGCTTATAGATGTACTTTGATTCAAAACCCTTAGTGATAAGGGTTTTTCTTTTACGTGTATTATTCTAGGTAAATTTGTAGGCTAAATATTGATAAAAATGATGTCAATAACTTTGCACTTTTACAAAAAAAATCTTATTTATAAGCGAAATTATT
>OLXB01000806.1_pt1 | contig 13120 bp, 5 predicted proteins | sample 1673681 | NCBI WGS metagenome assembly OLXB01 (sample SAMEA103958121, study PRJEB25191) | human gut metagenome
CACTCAGCGTCTTGCCGCAGTAGTCGCACTTGTGATCCTTGTTGTCATCCGCGCATTCGCTCAGCGTCTTGCCGCAGTAATCACACTTGTGATCCTTGTTGTCATCCGCGCACTCGCTCAGCACCTTGCCGCAGGTATCGCAGACGTGGTTCTTGTCGGCGTCGGCGTGCTCCGCATAGGCATCTTTCGCATCACAGCCGTTGGCGCACTCGTGCCAGTGATGCGTCTCGTCGGAGTTCCACTCCTGTTTCCAGCTGTGGCCGGTGGCGTCGATTTGCTCCGTCTTTTTCCTGCCGCATTCGTTACAGGTAAATGTTTTTTCGCCCGCATTTGTACAGGTAGGTTGTGTCGTTACCTGGCCATTGTCCCAACCATGGGGGCCCCTGTCAGCTTCTGCACCACAGCAGGAATACTCTTTCCAGTGGTTGTTTTCGTCACTCTGCCACCCACCCAGTGTTCCGGCGTGGTTGTTGGGGTTCGTTTCGCCGTACTCGGCGTTGCAGGTGCTGCACTTTGCCTTGGCAATGCAGGTGGCTTCGCCGCCGGAACAGTTTTCAGTCTCGGTGTGGTTGGCGTCACGCTTGCAGATACGGGTGTGGCTGCTTCCGTCGCTGTTCTGCGTCCATGCGCCCCAGTCGTGGCCCAGAACGCTGCCGGATTCAAAGGTGTCCTCGCTGGCCGTACCCTTGGAGCTCAGGCCGCAAACCGTGCAGGACTTGTAGTAGACCGCTTTTTCTGTGCAGCTGGAGCCGGATTTCAGGTACTGCTCCTCTGCCGTTTCTGCCGTGAAGTCGTGCGCCTTCAGCGTACCGTACTCGCTCTTGCAAACCTCGCAGATTGCCTTGGCGGTACAGGTGGCTGTGCCGCCGGAACAAGTATCGGTTTCGGTGGCGTTGCAGTTCTCACGCTGGCATGTCCGCGTGTGCGTACCGTTGCCATTGGACGTCCAACTCCACAAATGGCCCAGCGCTGTGCCCGGCTCCTCATACAGATGATTGTCATTGTATTCGATCTCACCGCACACACATCTCCAGTAGTAAACAGCATCGTGGGTGCAGTCCGCAGGCGTTTTCAGTGTTCCGGGATAACCGTTGGTCCAGGTATTGAATTCGTGCTGGTGCCACTGCGCTATAATGTGGATAGAACTCACCGTGTCGCTTCCTGCCAGATCGCCATAGGTCATGTCCTCAGTAACGGTGACATCACCGCATTTCCAGCCGGTGAATACCCAATCGCGATATGTGGGATTTTGGGGCAGATATTTAAACACCTTGTCTCCCCACACGACGATGCGGGCACTTCCGCCGGAAACTCCCTCCAAGGTGTAACTGATGGTATAATTTTTCACAGTAAACTTTGCCTGAATGGTCAGATCCTCGGCGGGCATTGTGAAGGTCAGCACCGGATTGACCCGGCCGCCGCCCTCCGGCTTGTTGAGGAAAACCCACTCCAGAAACTGATTACCCGTTGTCGGTGTTGCCGTCAACGTGACCGTTTCGCCTGCCTTGGCCTTTGTGCTCATGGGCGTTACCGAACCCCACTCCGACTTGCCGATCTTAACTACCGTGACGGTGTATTCGTGCTCCGTCCAGTGGGCGTAAAGCGTCTGCGTACCGGCCACCGTCACGGTGGTGTCGCTCTCGATCTTCGTGCCGCCGTTCTGTTCCGTGTACCAACCGGCGAAATCGTAGCCCTCATAGCTGGGAACCGGAAGCGCACCGTAGGTCTCACCAGTCATCAACGATCTGGTTCTGTCCGCTTCGGCCAGCGTGCCGCCGTTGGGGTCAAAGGTCACAGTGAGGGGCCGCGCAACCGCACCGGAGACAAGGTACAGCTTCCGGTCATCCTGATACTCCACGTGGGCATTGGCGTCGTCCGCGAAGAAGTAATTCGCGTAGTCGTTCTTGTAATCATTAGAAAATGCCACGGGGTAGCTGGTATTCGCAGTGGTGACGCCGATGGACGCGCCTTTGGACATACCGATTTCGATGGTCAGCGTCTTGCCGGAGGGCAGATACACATTGTTGGCCTTGCCGGAAACCGTGTTGTTCTGCACGAGGGGCTTGTTTCCGACCCTCAGCTGGCCGCTGTTGCTGGGGTTGATATAAATGCCGCCGCCATTGCCGCTGGCTTTGTTATTCTCGATCTTACCGCTATAGAGTTGGCAGACCGAGCCGGAGCGGTAAATATATACGCCGCCGCCGTTGCCGGTGGCCGTATTGCCGGAGATCTCGCCGCCTTGCATAATCAGCCATGACGGCTCCTGATTCAGATAGATGGCGCCGCCGTCCCCGCTGGTGTTTCCGGTGATCTTGCCGTCATAGAGGAAGAACTGGCATTGCTTGTCAAGCACATGAACCGCGCCGCCCTCCTTTGTGGCCTTGTTGCCGCTGATCTCGCCGCCCCGCATGTTGAGTATCGTCGTCTGATTTGAATCTTGGCGCAGGCAGATGGCGCCGCCCCAGCGACTGGCGGTATTGCTGTTGATCTTCGCGCTGCCGGAAATGTTGATCTCGCCCCAGCCCATCAGAATGGCGCCGCCGTCCAGACTGGAGGAATTGCCGGTGATCTCCGCGCTGCCGGAAATGTCGATCTTACCATTGCCGCGCATATAGATGGCGCCGCCTCCGGCATCGTTGTTGCTTTGGGTCGCTGTATTCCCGGAGATGGTGCCGCCGGTCATCTTGATGGTGCCGCCGGTGGTGGAGAAGAATGCGCCGCCGTTCTTGGCGGTGTTATCCTTGATGGTGCCGCCGTACATATTGAAAGTGCCGCCGGTGGTGTTCGGCATGTTTGCATTGAATTTCCGGAAAATGGCGCCGCCGTAGTTATTGCCGTTGTTGCCGGAGATTTCGCCGCCGTACATATTGAATATGCACTGCTGGTCATCCAGAGCGATGGCTCCGCCGCCGCCTTTGCCGGTGACTTTGCCGCCGGTGAGCTTGCCGCCGAACATATCCAGCGTGCTGGTATAAAGGTAAATGCAGGCACCGCCCCAGACACTCTGCGTCGCGCCCTTAAAGGTGCCTCCACCCTGACAGTCGCAGAGAACAAGTCGACCGCCGTTTTCGACCTGGATTTTAGCAGTATTGTTGCTGGAAAGGGTCTTGCCGTTCAGGCACAGGTAAAGGGTTTTGCCGTCCACCGTCAGATGACCGCCGATGGTGGCGTTGCCTGTCAGATAGACGTAGGCGGTATTGTTCGTATACGAAATGCCGTCCGTGCCGTTCCACGGCTGATAGGCCACGTCGGAATGGCTGGTATGATCCCCCGCCGTGACGCTGCCTCCGCAGATGCAGTGCTTGTGCTCATCTGCCAGCAGGGCGATGCCCGTTTCATTGGACTGCACCGCAGGTCCCCCCTGCGCCGCAGACTCCTGTTGCTGCTCCGGCTGTTCCTCTGGTTTCGCTTCCGGTTGTTCCTCCGGCTGCTCCGGGGTTTCCTCCGGCTGCTCCTGCTGGCCCTCCTGCTTCTCCTCCTGCTGGGTGGGCTGCTCCACAGGGGCCGCCGCGCCGCCCTCTTCCGTGGCGAAGACCGCCGTGGGCAAAAGGGTCAGTGCCATACACAGTGCCAATAGAATGGCCGCCGCTCTCTTTCTCATAGTCGTTCCTCCCTTGTATCGTTACTGGTTCTCCACATTGTGTTCCTGCTTGTCATGGCACACCTGCCAATAGCGTTTTTTATTATACCATACTTCTTTCCCGAACGCAAGCAACGTTTGCCAAGCTCTTTCATTTTGCCCTTTTCTTTGGAACATTTTTCCTTCATAGGGCGTTTTATAGAAAAGTATCTTCCCCAAATATGGTAGTTCCTCGACAAAAACGCCCAATTTTTTGTGTTTTTTTCGCGTTTTTTATAGACAAGCCCGTTTGCGGATGCTATACTTTCTTTTGAATAACATTATGTAAAGCGGTAGAAAGGCATTCTTCCCTCTCCCGGCTTTGCATTGTCCGTGTATTCTGAACGGAGAGTGAGGAAAACAGCATGAAACTGTTACGAAGAAGCACCGCCCTGCTGCTGAGCTGCGCCATCGTTCTGGGACTGGTGGCAAGCGGATTCCTTATCCGCGCGATCGCCGACACGGCCATGCAGTGGTACAACGCCGATTACGACGCGCTGAGCCGCTTCTACGAGATCGGCGCGTCCTATGACCCCGGCATCATCGCCACCACCCCCGGCGATCCCGGCGGAAAATCCTACGGCATGTACATGTTCGCCAGCAATGCGGGCGTTCCCCACGACTTCGCCGAGTGGTGCAAGAAGAGCGACAAGAGCGTTTACCGCGATATCGGCGATGCGCTGGACAGCGCCTATCACCGCATTTCCGACGGCTACGGCTCCTACTTCGACGCCACGTGGCAGGACATGGCCAACACCTATAAGGGCACCTTCGGTCAGGCCCAGTACGACTACACCAAGGACAAGTTCTATAATAAGGTGGTCTCGCTGGTGGAGAACAAGGTGGACGGCTTCGATATCGAAGAATACTCCGTGGCGCTGAAAAACGTGTTCTGGAGCCGGGCCGTGCAGCATGGCCCCACCGACGCCTGCTCCCTCATCAAGCGCGCCTTTGACTCGCTGGGTGGCTTCGCCAACCAGCCGGAGGGCGATCTGATCTCGGCCATCTACGCGGTATCCGGCCGTCTGGTCACGGCGGAGGAGCTGCGCAGCGAGGGGAAATCCGGCGCTGCCATGTCCGGCGACACCGCCAATAAATACGGTACCTCCGGTCTGATCCTGCGGTACTTCTACGGCAGCTCCGGCGACGTGCAGATGGGCGTTTACCGCCGTCTGGGCGTGAACGAGCCGGCCGATGCGCTGGTGATGCTGATGAACAACGGCTACGAGGACGCACCGAAGGCCGACGGCAATTATCAGCTGCTGCTGAACAGCGTCGACCAGAAGTACGCCGTGTCCGCCGCAGGCGGCAGCGCCAAGCTGGACGTCCGCTCCGCCGAGGGAACGGATCAGGTCTTCACCCTGAACTACTTCGCCGGCGGGTTCTACACCATCAGCACGCAGGTGGACGGCAAGACCCTGCGGCTGAGTGCCGACAAGAGCACCGTTTCCCTGTCCTCTCCCTCCATCTCCGACGGGCAGAAGTGGGAGCTGACCCAGGGCAAGAGCGCCTATACGCTGAAAAATGTGAAAACAGGTACATATCTCAGCTATGAAAACGATACGCTGGTGATGGCGGTCTCCTCCGAGGAGAGCACCGCAGCCGAGTGGCAGCCGGTGGCCGTGGCCAACAGCGCCGACGACTGGACGCTGCGGGGCGTGATCTATCCCACCAAGGACAATATTCTGGTGGCCAAGAACTCCTCCTTCCCCGTTCGCGGTGTGATCTCCTGCTCCTCTCCCATCACCTCCGTCAACATCACCATCGCCAAGGAGAGCGGCGCGGCGGTCATCAGCAAGAACGCCTCGCCCAACGCAATGTCCTACGACCTGAAGAAACTGGACGATTCCGTGGCCTACAGCTCACTGGCCGCCGGTAACTACACCTTCACGCTGACAGCGGTGTCCAACAGCAAGAGCTTTGAGCTGGCCAAGTCCAGCTTCACCGTCCGCAGCAACAGCGGTCAGGCCCACGACGACGAGACCTTCACCATCACCTTCGATCCCAACGGCGGCACGCTGAACGGCAGCAAGACCAAGACCGTCTCGCTGGGTGATATCGTCTACGGCAAGCTGCCCACCGCCAGCAAGACGGGCTACTCCTTCATCGGCTGGTTCACGGAGAAGGAGGGCGGCGAGCAGATCTCCTCCGCCACCAAGATCATCGCTTCCGACCTGACGCTGTACGCCCAGTACGCGGATGTGTACACCTACACCTTCCTTGACGCCGACGGCGATATCTTCAAGCGGGGCACCGTGGCCGAGGGTGAGCTGATCCCCATGCCGGAGACCTCCCCCACCAAGGCGCCTGACGGCCAGTATACCTATAAGTTCAGCCACTGGGAGGGCTATACCGAGGGCAAGACCGTGATGGAGGCCAAGGACATGACCTTCAAGCCTGTGTTTACCGCCACCAAGGTCACGGAGCTGCCCGACAATATCTCCGGCTACTGGACGGGTCTGACGCCCGGCAGCACCGTGGAACAGCTGGGCAAAAACGCCAAGGTCTACGACGGCAAGACCGAAGTGACCAGCGGCACTCTCAGCACCGGCATGACCGCCGTGGTGGGCAATAAGTCCTACACGCTGGTGGTAACGGGCGACGTGAACGGCGACGGTAAGATCACCCTGACCGACGTGGTGGCGCTGCAGTCCCACGTGCTGGACAAGAAGACGCTGGAGGGCGCTTACCGCGAGGCCGCCGACCTGAACAGCGACGGCTATGTCACCCTGACCGATGTGGTCAAGGCGGCCCGCGTCATCATCGGCAAGGATACCATCGGTTGATAGGAGGATAACGCCATGAAACACAATACATCTTCCCTTTTCAAGCTGCTGCTGACGCTGGCGCTGATCGTCGCGGCGCTGCTGCCCCAACGGGCAGAGGCGGCCTCGTCCTCCCTGTCCGGCGACAGCACCGTGCAGGCCGGCAGCACCGTCACGCTGACGCTCAGCATTTCCGGCAGCAACGTCATGGGCATCGAGGCCACGCTGGAGTATGACAGCAACACGCTGGAGTTCACCAACTACGATCAGAAGATCAGCGGCTGGACCATGGACTACAACAGCAACCACTTCCTGCTGTACGGCGTCAGCAACCCCATCAATTCCAGCACCGGCGTGCTGACCGTCACCTTCCGGGTAAAGAGCGGTCTGGCCAGCGGCACCGCACTGACCGCCGGGTTCAAGAACATCGTCGTCTCCGACGGCAGCAAGGACGAGACTGTCAGCGGCACGTCCTGGACGGGCTCGGTGGCGACCCCGCCCAGCAGCAACTGCGACCTCAGCTCCCTCACCTGCTCCAACGCCACCCTCAGCCCCGCGTTCAACAAATCCACCACCAATTACACCGCCACGGTGCCCTACGCGGTGGAATCCCTGAACCTTAGCTATAAGGCGGCGGACGGCTCGGCCCGTGTGTCCGTCAGCGGCAATACGCTGGTGGTGGGCAGCAATACCGTCACCGTTACCTGCACCGCCGCCACCGGCGCCAAAAAGAACTACACCATCACCGTCACCCGTGAGCAGGATCCCAACTACAAGCCCAGCACCGACGCGCTGCTGAAGGAGCTGACGCTGGATGTGGGCACGCTCAGCCCCACCTTCTCCGGTGCGGTGACGGAATACGTGGCCTACGTCCCCTACGAGACCCGGTCGGCGACGCTTTCCGGCGTGGCAAAGGACGAAAAGGCCCTGAAGGTCACCGAGGCCACCATGCAGCTGTCTCAGGAGGGGGACAATGTGATGACCGTCACCTGCACAGCAGAGGACGGCACCACCTCCAAGACCTATACCGTCCATGTGTACCGCATGCCCAAGTACGAGGGCATCATCCCCACCATGGAGATCGTCGATCCCAACACGCCGCCCGAGCCGCCTACCTATTCCATCCCCATGACGGTAACGCTGCCGTTGGTGGGTGAGATGGCTACCTCCACCGCCGCCATCATCGGTGCGGCGCTGCTGGTCGTCATTCTGCTGCTGGTGGGCTTCCTGCTGGGCCGTATCGGCCACAATGGCGGCGGATATGACGATGACGGCGACAGCGGCGATGACGATGACCGTCCGCCCCAGCCGCCCCGCCCCGACCGTAACGCCGCAGCCCAGAACCGTGCGCCGCGGCAGAGCCGCCCCGAGCCGGCGAAAGCCGCTCCCGCAGCACGGCCTGTTCAGCAAACCGCACCCGCACAGCCCGTGCGGAAGGCCGCTCCCGCCGCTCCCGTGCAGCCCCAGCAACGGAAGGTCTCCGACGATACGCTGACCAGCCCCTTTGTGGAGGATCTGTCCGGCAAGATGCAGCAGGAAATCGCCCAGCGTCAGGCGGCGGAAGCCAGCCGTCAGGCCGCAGAGGCCGAGGCGGCCCGTCAGGCAGCGGAAGCGGCCAACCCCGCTGCAGCCGCCAACGAAAAGGTGGGCCGCATGTCGTTGGACGAGCTGTTGAACGACATACACAACATGTGACAAAAAAGAACCGCCTTTAGGCCGCCTGACACAAGAAAACACACGCCATAAAAGGCGGCTTTTGCGCAGGAACCTGCGTTGCGGCACCTTGCCAGACATAGAGTATGCCTGCGGCGCCGCGTCTTGGCTCTGCACAAAATCCGCTCTTTTCTGGTGCGAAGCAGTTTTGCCAAAGCAAGTTCGAGATAAAATCGGCTGCAAAAATACCCGCATACTGACGTATGCGGGTATTTTTTCGGGTGATTTTAGCCGGACAGGCACAGGCAAAACCGTATGTTTTCTTATGTCAGTCGGCCTTCGGGCGGTTCTTTTTTGTCAGCGAAAAGATAAGAGAGAAGAGGGAAGAACTGATGTGTGCCGCCGTTGGCGGCACAATTAGAAAGGGCGGCCTGTAGTCAGGTCGCTCTTTCTAATTGTTGGCAATGCAATCGCCGGATTTCATGCCAATTTCAATAATCCACCTTCATCAGACACAGTCCCTCCGGCGGGGCGGTGGGGCCGGCCTGCTTGCGGTCGCGGCTGTCCAGAATGGCCTGCACCTGCTCCGGCTCCCAGAAGCCACGGCCTACCTCCAGCAGCGTACCCACCAGAATGCGCACCATGTTCTGCAAAAAGCCGTTGCCATGGAAGGTAAACGTGATTCGATCCTTCCGCTGCTGAATGTCGATGGTATCCACCGTGCGGACGGTGGATTTCTTCATGCGGGGATTGCCGCAGAAGGCGGCAAAGTCGTGCTCCCCCGTCAGGTAGGCGGCGGCCTGCCGCATCCGCTCCACATCCGGCGCGTAGGGCAGCAGCGTCACATACTTCCGGTCGAACACCGGCTTGACCTCCCCCACAAACACCGTGTAGCGGTAGGTCTTGCCCAGCGCGTTGTACCGGGCGTGGAACCGGGGCCCACAGGGCTTCACCTCCCGGACGGCGATGGCATCCGGCAGATAGCGGTTGCAGTAGTCCCGGATCTCCTCCGGGGATTCCTTCACGTCCAGCTGGGCGTTGGCCACCATGGCACGGGCGTGAACGCCTGCATCGGTGCGGCCTGCGCCGATGATCTCCACCGGCTGGCCGGCCAGACGGCTCAGCACCAGCCCCTGCCCCAGCAAACGCTGGCTGCGGTATTTCAGCTGGGCCATTTCCACCTGCAGCTTGCCCTCCCGGGTGGAAGCCCGGGCGGCGAAGATATCCAGGATCAGCGCGGTGCGATCCACCACTTTGATGTGAAGCACTTCTTCCAGATTTTTCTGCATGACCCCGGAGAGGACTTCGTCAAAGATGACCAGATCGGCCTGAACGGCCTGACAGCGCAGGGAAAGCTCCTCGGCCTTGCCCTTGCCGATGCAGAAGGCGGTATCGGGGGAGGGGCGCTTCTGCAGCACCCGCAGCACGGTTTCGGCTCCGGCGGTCTTGGCCAGTTCCTCCAGTTCGTCCAGCGATTCCTCGCTTTCAATGCCTACCAGGACCGCCCGCTCATGATCTTTTTGCAGTTTTTCTTCTTCGGCCAGATAGGCCGCGTCGGCCTGCTGGATATGATCCAGCCAGTCCTGCTGGGGCAGACGGCGGGCGGGCAGCAGCTCCGTCAGCACATACCCGGCGGAGGCATGCTGATCCAGAAACGCGCACTGGGTGCTGGTAGGCTGGCCCTCCGCGTTCACGCCCACGGCGCACATGGCGTCAAAACGCATGGACAGAAGGGCGCTCAGGTCAACGTCGCTGAGCTGGCCCGTGGCGCTGGGGTGGGTATGGATGCAGCGGATCATGCTCAAGCGCCGCTGGCTGCGGCGAAGGCGCAGGTCGGGCAGGTCGATGGCGTCCGCCCGGCCGATGAAAATATCGGCGATCTCGCCGTAACGGGTGACGTACAGGGCTACCTCCCGGTTGAAGGAGGCAGACCAGCCGCACAGGGCGGACAGCACTTCCTGCGGGAGAAAAACGTCCGGCTCCAGCTGGAGGTCGTACAGGGTCTTCATTTCGTCCAGAACGCTTTTGCGGATGCCCTCGATGTTTCCATGAATATCCGGCATAGAGATTCCTTTCTTTAACAAACGGAAGGGACAGGGTCAGGAGCGCAGGCGCGCCCGCAGGTCTTCGACAATGGGGGGCAGGACGGCCAGCACCCGGTCGATCTCCTCGGCGGTATTGTCCCGGCCCAGAGAGAAGCGCACGCTGCTGCGGCCCAAGTCGGGCGAAAGGCCCATGGCGGAGAGGACGTGGCTGGGTTCCAGACTGCCGCTGGTGCAGGCGGAACCGCTGGAACAGGCGATTCCGGCCAAGTCCAGCCGCATGAGCAGACTTTCGCCCTCCACCCCGGGAAAGGAAAAATTCGCATTTCCGGGAAGGCGGAGGACAGGATGGCCGTTCAGCCGTGCGTCAGGCACGGCGGACAGTACTCCGTGAATCAGCCGGTCGCGAAGCGCGGTAACATGGGCCGTGTATTCAGATAGCTCGGCGGCGGCCAGCGAAAGGGCCTCGCCCATGCCCACAATGCCGGGCACGTTTTCCGTTCCTGCCCGAAGCCCCCGTTCCTGCGCGCCGCCCTCGATGAGATTGTGGATGCGCGTCCCTTTGCGGATGTACAGCGCGCCCACGCCCTTGGGGCCGTGAAACTTGTGGCCGGAGAGGGAAAGCAGATCTGCGTTCCAGTCGTTTACGTCGATGGGAACGGCCCCGGCGGCCTGCACTGCGTCGGTGTGGAACAGCACGCCCGCCTCCCGGGCGATCTGACCGATCTCTCGAACGGGTTCCAGCGTGCCGACCTCGTTATTGGCCGTCATGATGGAAATCAGGGCCGTGTCGTCCGTCAGCGCCCGGCGAACGTCGTCCGGGGAAACCAGACCGTTTTCGTCCACCGGCAGATAGGTGACGCGAAAGCCGTCCCGTTCCAGCGCACGGCAGCTGTGCAGCACTGCGTGATGCTCGACGGCGGAGGTAATGACGTGCTTTTTGCCCGTCTCTGCTGCAGCGCAGCGGATGGCCCAGTTGTCGCTTTCGCTGCCCCCGGCGGTGAAGTAAATTTCCCGGGCCTCGGCATGAAGCGCCGTAGCCACCTGCCGCCGGGCGTTCTCCACCGCCTTGCGGGCCTCTCGCCCGGCGGAGTGGATGGAACTGGGATTGCCCGCCTTTTCCGTGAAGAAGGGTAGCATTTTGGAAAGGACTTCCGGCCTGACCGCCGTGGTGGCGGCGTTGTCCAGATAAATGAAAGGACTCATGAGCAAAACCTCGATTCTGATGGAAAGCCTGACGAAAATCGACAATTGCGCCCCTTTATAAGACGCATGAGAACGGGAAAATGTGGCAGTGTTTTTACAAGCAGGGCAATTTTGGCAGGGAAACGGCGGCATTTGGAGGCCAAGCGGCAATTTTGCTCGACCAGACCGGCGAGCCGTGGCACTCGTTGTGCCACGGCGGTAAAACCCCGGCCAAGCCGCATGTCCCACTACGCCCCTGCGCGCTATGCGCGCAGAAGTGGGTGCAGGACTTTAGCCCTGCTGTAGAGATGCATGGACTGAACCGTCGTCGGAGACGAGAAGCTCGGCATAGACGGGAAGATTGGGGCCGTAGTTGCAGACTGCGCCCGGGTTCAGGAATAGACAGCCGTTGGCATATTCCAGATGGCCTAAATGGGTGTGGCCGAATAAGGCGGCCTGAACGTCCTGATCGGCGGCTTCAAACTCCAGATGATAGAGGCCGTTCTTCACGTGGAAGGTGTGGCCGTGGCAGAGCAGGAGCTTCGCCTTGCCCACGGCGATCACCTGCGTAAGGGGCGCGTCCCAGCCGTAATCGTTGTTGCCCTTGACCGCGTAAAGCCGCAGGGAGGGCCTGCCGTAGAGAAACTCCTGCGAGACCCGCTCCCACTCGGCCAGCCCGTCCCCCAGAAAGACGATCACATCCACCGGGCCCAAGGAAAACGCCCGGAGAAGAATTTCCCGCAGACGATCCTCCATGCCGTGGGAGTCAGAAACCACAATGACACGCTTCATGGAAAAAGCAGCGCTTCCTTTCGGGATGAAATGGGAAGGACGGAAAAAATCAGAACAGCTCCCGGAGAACTTCCCGCATTTTTTCGACGGCGTGGAAACGGTGGCTGACCTGATTTTTTTCCTCGGCAGTCATCTGGCCGAAGGTCTTGCCGCTTTCGTAGAGGAACAGGGGATCGTAGCCGAAGCCGCCCTCGCCCTCCAGGGCGGTGAGCAGCCGGCCCTCGCATTCGCCCCGGACGACGCGGGTCTCCTGCCCGGGCAGGGCCAGCGCCATGGCGCAGACGAAGCGGCAGGCGCGGTCGGCAACGCCGTCCATGTTTTGAAGCAGCAGCTCGTTGTTGGCCCGGTCGTTGCCGTGCTCCCCGGCATAGCGGGCGCTGTAGATGCCCGGCGCGCCGCCCAGCGCGTCCACGGAAAGGCCGCTGTCGTCCGCCAGAACGGGCAGACCGGTCTCCTTCATGACGCATTCTGCTTTGATGCGGGCGTTTTCCTCAAAGGTGGAGCCGTTTTCGTCAATGTCGCCCTCGAAGCCTACGGCTTTCATGGAGACTGGCTGACACACGCCACGGAACATGGCGGTAAGCTCCTGCAGCTTGTGGGCGTTTCCGCTGGCGACCACCACCATAGGCAGGGGCAGCAGATGGCCGCCGATGCCGCGTAGGGCCTCCCGCTGGGCTTTCATCAGACGGCGCACTCCGGCACGGCCCGCGTCCAGCAGGCAGTGAAGCTCCCGGTTGGTGAAGGCGCGGCCTTCGCCGGTGCCCTGCAGCTCAATAAATTCTCCCCGGTGGTTCATGACAAAATTCATGTCCGTCTGGGCACGGGAATCCTCCACGTAGCAGAGATCCAGCAGGGGCTCGTCCTCCACGATGCCCGCGCTGACGGCGGCTACCTGAGAAATGATGGGATTTTCGGACAAAAGGCCGTCCTTCATGAGCTTGTCCACGGCCATGACCAGCGCCACATACGCGCCGGTGATGCTGGCGGTGCGGGTGCCGCCGTCGGCGTCGATCACGTCGCAATCCACGCTGGCGGTGTTCTCGCCGAGCTCATTCAGGTCGACC
>OLXB01000816.1_pt1 | contig 12963 bp, 10 predicted proteins | sample 1673681 | NCBI WGS metagenome assembly OLXB01 (sample SAMEA103958121, study PRJEB25191) | human gut metagenome
CGTTCTGCGGCCGCGTGCGTATTTCGGAATATAACAAGGGCGGCTACGGCAACCTGGTCATCATCCGCCACGACAACGGGCTGGAGACCTACTACGGGCACCTTTCGGAGCGCATGGTCGAACCCAACCAGTGGGTCGAGGCCGGGCAGATCATCGGCCTGGGCGGCTCGACGGGGCGCAGCACGGGGCCGCACCTGCATTTCGAGACCCGCTATTACGGGCAGTCGTTCGACCCCGAGCGGCTCATCGACTTCAAGAACGGACTGCTGTGCCGCGAGACCTTCCTGCTGAAAAAATCGTTCTTCAGCATCTATTCGAACGCCGGGCAGGACTTCGACGACGAGATCGCCAACGAAGAGCAGGACAAGAAGGAGGCGGCCGAAAAGGCAGCCATGAAGTACCACCGCATCAAGTCGGGCGACACGCTGGGCGCCATCGCCCGCCGCTACCGCGTGACCACAGCGCAGCTGATGCGCTGGAACGGCATCAAAAACGCCCATAAACTCCGTCTGGGACAGCGAATCCGCATCGAAGGAAGATAACATGATCCGGGATCACGATACCATCGCAGCCCCGGCAACCGCCGCAGGAGGGGCATTAGCCGTCATCCGCATCAGCGGGGAGGAGGCGTTGCGCATCTGCGACCGTATCTTCCGCGGCCGGAAACCGCTGGCCGCAGCAGCAGGATACACGGTACACTACGGGGAGATCGTGGACGACGGCCGCGTACTGGACGACGTGCTGGTCACGGTATTCCGTGCACCCCGCTCCTACACCGGCGAGGATGCCGCCGAGATCTCCTGCCACGGATCGCAATACATCGTTTCCGAGATCCTGCGGCTGCTCACCGCCTCCGGCGCCCGCATGGCCGGGCCGGGCGAATTCACCATCCGCGCCTACCTCGCCGGCAAGTTAGACCTCTCGCAGGCCGAGGCCGTGGCCGACATGATCGCCTCGTCGTCACGCGCCGCACACGCGCTGGCCTCGACGCAGATGCGCGGCGGATACTCCGAAGAGCTCGAATCGCTGCGCGAAAAACTGCTGAACCTCACCTCGCTGCTGGAACTGGAACTCGACTTCTCGGAGGAGGATGTGGAGTTCGCCGACCGTACGGCGCTGCGCGCGACGATGCAGCGCATCGCTGCGGAGATCGACCACCTGCGCAGTTCGTTCGCACTGGGCAACGCCATCCGGGAGGGCGTCGCCGTGGCCATCGCCGGAGCGCCGAACGTCGGCAAATCGACGCTGCTCAACCGACTTCTGAACGAGGAGCGGGCCATGGTCTCGGAGATCGCCGGAACCACGCGCGACGTGATCGAGGAGTGCGCCAACATCGGCGGCGTGCTTTTCCGGTTCCTCGACACGGCCGGCATCCGCCCGACCGACGACCGGCTCGAACAAATGGGCATCCAGCGCACGATGTCGAGCATCGAGCGGGCGCAGATCGTGATTTACATGACCGATGCGGCACGCCTTGCCGCAGCTGCGCCCGTTGCCCCGGAATTCCCGCTCCGTGCCGACCAGAAACTGCTGGTGCTGGTAAATAAAACGGATACGGCACCGGACTGCCCCCTGCCCGAAGGCACGATCGGCATTTCAGCCCGCAACGGCGACGGCATAGAGAGCCTGCGCCGGATATTACGCTCCTTTGTGGATACGGAAGCCCTCTACCACGGCGACGCAATCGTTTCGAACAACCGCCATTATGAAGCCCTCACGGCCGCCGGCGATGCGCTCCGCCGGGCCCTCGACGGGCTCAACAACAGCCTTCAGACCGACCTGCTGAGCGAAGAAATCCGCCAGGTCATCACCCACCTCAGCGCCATCACGGGCCGCGGTGCCATCGCCCCCGACGAAATCCTGCAAAACATCTTCTCGAAATTCTGCATCGGCAAATGACGGCTTCTAAACAGCCGTAAGCAACCATAGCCAATTAGAAGAAAGTCGCTGATAGCCAGCGGCTTTTCTTTTTATATGGTTTTCAGTCAAATCTGACTGGTTGCGGATTTCCAGCATTATTTTGTACCATAATTCTACCGCTGAACAATTAAGCGGACACTTCGCACTCATCATAGCGACATCTTGGACACGATGTGAGACGCTATGAGAATGAGCGGAACCGCTATAGAAGACACAGTGTGAGACGCTGTGAGAAATTGTGAGACGCATTGAGACAGAATAGGCGAAATTAAAGACGACTAAAATATGGAAATCCAAAGAAAATGCCAGTGGTGCGGCAAACCATTTATAGCACACACGATGGTAACACGCTATTGCAGCAAATCGTGCAATGAAAAAGCGTACAAAGAGAAGAAGCGGAAGCAGAGGTTACAGGAATACGAGGAACGGCAAAATGAGCAGCCCATGCAGGAAGTCGGTATCGTAGGAAGCAAGCTGTATCTCTCCCCTGCTGAAACCGCAACACTTTTAGGCATCAGTCGCGCCACCATATACCGACACATGGCTGCCGGTATCATTCGGGCGTTGCAACTTCGTGGACGTACCATTATCAGAAAATCGGATATTGAAAAAATGTTTGATGATGCACCCGACTACAAGAAGCGCAGCTATGGACGGAAACAGACCGTTCTTTATTACACCACGAATGAGATTCTGGAGAAATACCAAATTCAGAAGAAAACCCTGTATCGTCGATGCAAGTTATACAACATCCCTAAGGTTGAAGAAGGCAATCGTGTGTTCTACAATCGCACCCTTATAGATAAATACTTTGCCGACCTTGCCGAAGAAATCAATCCGGACTGTTATTACACGCCGGAGCAGGTCATGGAAAAGTACGGTATGAGCCGTAATGCCGTGGTCACCTTTGCCCTGCGGCACAATATCCCCCGTATCAACCGCCACCACGAGGTGTATTACTCCCGTGCACATATAGACGCCATCAAAGAAAAGCAGGACAAATTGAATCCCAACTATTATACCTATGCGGAAATCACCGAGAAATACGGGCTTTCCAAAATAAACATCAGCTACTATGTCAACAAATACGACATCAAACGGTTCAAGCAAGGAAGCCGGACAATGGTGCTACGTTCCGAGTTTGACAAAGTCTATATAGAGCATCGTGATGGAACATATACACCCAAGAAACGGGAAAAGAAAAGCGACCTGCCGAAAGAGACCTTTGTAATCCCTGAAGGTTATTACTCATCCGAGCAAATTGCGGCAACCTATCAGATGAACAGGAAAACCATTTGCAAGCTATGCCGTGAAAACGACATTCCTAAAATCAGTCATGGTGGGTTCAATTATTACGAGCAACTGTCAGTTGACAGATTCTTTGCCAAATACAAGGCTGCAGATAATATAAAGGAATGGATTAGTGCGGAGCAAATGGAGGAAATCTATGGTATGAGCAAAGATGCCAGATGCTCGTTTGTACATCGGCATAAAATCCCGTCCCGTGTTGTTTATGGCAAAGTCCAATATTCAAAAGACCATATCGACATCATCAAAAGCGGAGGTTTCGACCAACGGGAAATGTATTACAGCGTAACCGAAGCAATGGAAAAATATAACCTGCGCAGGGATGATGTCTACAATTATGCGAGGTATAACAAGATACGGAAGATGCATCACGGAAAGTCCATGTTCCTGTTGAAAGAGGATTTTGACAAGGTGATGGCTGAAAAATCCGGTATCTGAGAATTATTCCGCACAGACAAGAATCATTTTCAGCAATGGCAGTCATCAGCATTGTTTCATTGTATTGGTTTGCAACAAATTAATCACCAATTATAAAAACATATCATTATGCACGAATGTAAAACTGTAACATTGAGGACAAGACCTCTAAAGAAAAACATGTTGTCGTTCTATCTGGATTATTATCCCGGTTATCGCGACAAAGAAAGTATGAAAGTAATCCGTCATGAATCTTTGGGCATCTACATCTATGCCGAACCAAAGAATCAACGGGAACAGAACTTTAATGCCGTCATGTCGGAAAAAGCGGAAGCCATCCGATGCCGACGTTTTGAATCCATCGTAAATGAGCGATATGATTTCTTTGACAAGAGCAAGATGAAAGGAGATTTTCTTGCCTATTATAAGAAAACACTCCGCAAGCACGACCAGAAATGGGAGTTCGTATATCTGCATTTTTCCAATTTCGTGGGTGGTAAATGTTCGTTCGAGGAAATTGATGTGGACTTATGCAACAAGTTCAGAGAGTATCTGCTTAATGCAAAACAACTTAGACGTCCTGAGCGTCCCATATCACGCAATTCGGCTGTGGGCTACTGGTCCACATTCAGAGGATTTCTCAAAATACTCTATCGCAACAAATTGATTCACTCCAATGTAAATGATTTCTTGGAGAAGATAGAGCCGGAAGATGTAGTGAAAGACTACCTGAGCGTAGATGAACTGTACAGATTGGCAGAAACACCTTGCAAGATACCTGTTCTGAAAACAGCCTCGTTATTCTCTTGTCTGACAAGTCTGAGAATCAGCGATATTCTCACATTGCGATGGGAAGAAATAGTGGACTTTGCTGCCGGAGGAAAATGCGTCCACACCGTCACTCAAAAGACAAAGACAGAAGACATCATCCCCATTAGTGACGAAGCCTTGCAGTTGATTGGTTATTCTCCCGAAAAGACAGGACTGGTATTCAAAGGATTGAAAAGATGCTGGACGCAATACCCCATGAAAGAGTGGATCCGAGCCGCAGGTATCACCAAAAACATCACCTTCCACTCCTATCGAAGGACATTCGCCACTTTACAGGCAGCTGCCGGAACAGACATCCGAACCATCCAAAGCATCATGGCACACAAGAGCATCACCACAACCCAACGATACATGAAAGTGGTGGATAGCAACAAGCGAAAAGCCAGCAACAAAATTTCCTTGATCCGTAAGTATTAACGGTCATTTTTGCCTCTTTTATATGGTTAGAGTATGATTTTCGAGTATGATTCATATTCTAACCATAATTATTTGTCAATATCAGTCCAATAACCATTAGTATTTATGGTTATATGGAAATTAGTGCTGAACTTTACACCATAAAACAGTAAACAATCACAACTATATGGAGAATAATATACAAGTTCAGAAAGCAGCTGACATCAGCAGTTTGGCTGGAGTGGTCATCGTTTCACTCTCGGCACTCACCGCATACAATATCGGTGAAAAGTTCAATCACAACATCCTGTTTGATGCCACCATTTTTATCATCTCTTTGGTAATGCTTATTTTGACCTTTGCCATATTCCGCAAAGTAATGGCAGGGCTTTTTACGACAACCTCAAGTAGTACTACAAATAAGCAAGTACAAAGCGAATGTTCGCAAGAAAGCAACCATCAAAATGCTAATCAAGATCCAGTCGAAGAGGAACAGATACCTGATAGTTTGGAGAGATATGAGAGCATTCTTGTGGAAGAGCAACTGAAGGAGGTGAAACGGAAAAGGGACATCATGATAGCTATCCGCGAATATGTAGTGGAAAAGACCTCGAAATATCTCTCAAAAGAGAATATCAGCACACTATTCCGGAATATAGAGTGTATTGCCGAAAACCGGGTTAACGATTGTCAGCCAATCCATTCAACGAAAGAAGCAAAAATCAGTTCTCCCTCTTTAAGACACTTAGCTTGGAATATTGGAGAACGGCTTGGAGTCTCCCGTCGCGACAGAGCGATATTCATTAAATCTTCTTTCCCATACGAATTGCGCAACGCTGATATAGAATATCTGGAAGCAAATTTGCGTGTTAATGTCCCATGCGACATTCCTATTGACGTGCCGGACAAAGGAGATTTCCACTTTCACAACAATACTTGAAAATTAAATCGTGCAGACGGTAATCATTGTTCCGGCTGACAGATTTCTGCAAAATTTCATTCTGTTGGTTTGCAGCATATTAATTCTAATTATTGAAGATATGAACACAACAGATTTGACTTTTAATGACCTGCCCAAAGTGGTAGGCGAACTCTGCGAGAGAATCGCAGGAATGGAAAATTTACTTAGGGACACTCTTAACCGCCAAAGCGAACCAAAAGAGAATTTGCACGTACCAATGACAGTGCAGGAAGCCTGTGCCTATCTGAAAATGCCTGTCTCCACCTTTTATTACAAGATAAAGAAGGACAACATTCCGGTTATCAAACAAGGAAAGCACCTTTATATCTATCGTGACGAGCTCGACAAATGGCTGGAGGCATCACGCAAAACTTCAGTACCTCTCACCTATGAGGAAGAAAACGAAGCGATGTATGCCTCACACCGTCGCAAGCCTAATCCTAAAAACTGGTGAGTATGGAAACGGCAACACCCATTGAGGATCTTGCTCAAATCACTACGAGATGGCAAGAGACCATGCTCAGTCTGGAAAAGGTGTACGAACAGGAGCCGGAAGTCCTGAGTATAGGCGGAGTGGCTATCGGGACATTGGGAAATTTCAGTGCATCCATTGGCAAGGCAAAAAGCAAAAAGACCTTCAACGTGTCGGCTATGGTAGCAGCAGCTTTGTCCGGAAAGGAAGTCCTTAACTACACAACGGATTTTCCCGCTGGGAAAAACCGCATCCTTTACATTGACACAGAGCAGAGTCAAAACCATTGCATGATTGTAATGCATCGTATCATGAAACTGGCAGAGTTGCCGACTAATGAGGATTGCGACCGTTTCTATTTTCTCGCTCTACGCAAGTTCAATCCGAAGGAGCGTTTGGCTATTATAGACGATGCTATCAGTCAGATTGAAGGGCTTGGTTTTGTCGTGATTGACGGAATCCGTGATTTGGTTTATGACATCAATTCACCGAGTGAAGCCACATGTGTAATATCCAAACTTATGCAGTGGACCGACGAATACCAGATTCATCTTCACACCATTCTTCATCAGAACAAAAGTGATGAAAATGCCCGTGGGCATATTGGCACGGAAATCAATAACAAAGCGGAAACAGTCATCCAAATCGAGAAAGACAAGGACGACAGCAACATCAGCAAAGTGGAAAGTGTACATACCCGCTCAAAGGACTTCCTGCCATTCGCTTTCTACATCAATGACCAATCGCTTCCCGAACTTCTGCCGGACTATGTGCCGACCAAGAAAAGTGCTGGTCGTCCCAAACAAGAACCATTCTCCCCAGGTAAGGACATTCACGAATCCACCCACCGTAAGGCTCTCGAACTGGCTTTTGAGGGAAAAGAGACTATTTCGGGATATAAGGCTTTGGAAGAAGAACTGACCACTGCCTACGAACTGGCAGGAACAAAATTGAATCACAACAAGATTGTGGAAACAATCAAGTTTCTCACGAACAAACGGATGGTGGTTCAGGAAAGCCGTGGCATTTATCGCTTCATACCGGATTACCACTATTGACTCTCCACTTGACTTTATTCTCAAAGCGTGTATTCTTGTGTAAGTCGAAGTTAAGTGCAACGGCTGGTTTCATGATAATTCTCGAAACTGGTCGTTGCAGTCTTATTTCCCCGACCTATCTTTTTAAGCTAAGGGCTTGCCTGTTGTACAAAGATTATCTTGTACGGGGAGCCTAATACCCCAAGCGACCAAGCGGTCGTTTGAGAGTGCCAGATGTTTCAGCAAGCTGATTGGTGAAAAGAAGGCGTTTTTTGGACCTTTTATATTTTTGCCAGCCTCGATATGTCATTCTTGACAAAGACGAAATCAACACGCCAATTTGCGTCCGGGTTTACCCGTTATACAACATTTATTGAGTTAGGGTAACTCAATACCCCAAGCGATGAATCGCTCGTGAGAAGTTGCCAATACCAGGCAAGCAGGATATGGCTTTATTGCGATTATAGAATACCTTAACTCTCCACGCAATCATGTTTTGGTTGGGATATCCTCTGTTTGATAGCTGGCAGGGATAAGCGCATTTCAATAATGCTTTTACGAACTCTTTTATGAACCCTACTGGCTCTTTTATGAACTCTTATGTGAACTCTTTTCCTGCTTTTAGGTTGATATCCCGGAGTAATGTCGGCCACCATAAATGCAGATACTCGATAATGAACACAGAACTATTGTCCGAACACTTGCCAATCAGTCGAAACGAATCTGCCATATCTCTATGAATATTTTGCCAACCTCAGAATGGCACCGTAATCATTCCATATCTAATGAAGGAAGGCTATTATCCTCAAATCTATCAAAGTCTGATTGGAAAAGACGATCTTGAATGATCCTGTATTTCTCAAACTCGGATTCAGCAAACTCTTTGGCAAATTCGGCAGAAACTTTTCCGCTGTCTTGCAATATTGGGCTCTCAAATAAATTAATGAATTTGTCTATTCGCTTGGCCCAATCTTCCATTGTCATAGGGATATGACGCTTGGCCATACTTTCTGCCATATCAAGCGATGCATTGACTATTCTGCCCATTTCTTCCAATTCTTTTTCTCGCAAATAGTTCTTTGCTACAGACACATCTGTTTTGACAATTTTTCCATTCGGAGCGTTTTCCCAAGTGGTCAATCCCATGTGTTCTTTATTCGCATCGGCTCGTTCGACTATCAACTCCGCAGCAGTATGCCCATGCACAGCATAGTGCATTTTGTTCTGTACCTTTTTGAAGAAAAGACGAGTTGTCAGAGCATCTTTGTTATAGTCTATAGCCGTAGCATAAATATCGGTCAGTTTCTGATAAAAACGACGCTCACTCAGCCTTATCTCCCTTATTTCGGCAAGCAAATGCTCAAAGTAATCCACACCTAAGAAAGCCCCGTTCTCCATTCGCTTATGGTCAAGCACATATCCACGGATGGCAAACTGCCGGAGTACAAACGTACACCACTGGCGGAACTGAGTAGCGCGAACAGAATTGACTCTATATCCAACACTGATAATGGCATCAAGATTATAATAGGTCGTGTTATAGTTTTTCCCATCCGAAGCAGTTGTTTCCATTTTGGAAATAACTGAATTTTCAACCAACTCTCCACTCTCAAAGATGTTTTTAAGATGCTTGCTGATTGCAGGTACTCCCACATCAAAAAGCTGCGCCATAGCCTTTTGGGTTGCCCAAATGGTCTCACCTTTATACATCACCTGAATCCCATCCTCCTTGCCTTCAAGCATAAAGATGAGAAACTCAACTGTACTATTGCGTATTTCTATATTCTTTGCCATAATTTAATAGCTACTCTGTCTTACTCTAGATTTTCACTTTATCATCTTTAAAGTTAATGTTTATTTACTTTTTAGATGTATTATTAATCCCTTCGGCCACATTATTAAGGTTTTCCCGATGTGAAACATAACCGTCAACAATGTCAAAATGTAACGTTTTCAGAAACGTTGTACATTCACGCATTGAAATATGAATGCCATATCTATCACGTAAATAATTCATCATGGTTTGTACGGCTTCAAGAGTACGTTTAGCAGGGCCGACAAGCATTGGCTTTAACAAAGCTAAAAGTTCTACATCATTCAGATGATTTTCAGCATTATTATTTGGAGTAGAATACAGTTCCTTTTCTCTTCGTTCGCTTTGTTTTGGAATCTCGGCAATATCAGGGAACAACGTATTAACCTTATCCAAAAAGAGCGGAAGGTCCTTTCTCTTAAAAAAATATGGTTGATCCCCATTTTTTAATTTAAAATGCTTCGGTTCACCAAGAATTATCTGGTCTTGATATATCTTGCGAGAATAAAAAGAAACCGTACTCTTTTCATTAAGTCTTGCCTTAGCAATCTTATTATTCCAGCACACAAGGACGTCATTGTCACTATCATATCCGAGAAATATGAAAGGATCTGAAGACTTCTTTATTTCATCAAAACAAACACGTCTATTAAGTTGCGCGCGTGTAGTGTCTGGGCGTGATTTAAAATAGGCTGACGTAAGTTTAATCATATATATATGATAACGTTGGCCTTTGTACTTAATCACAAATGGTTGTTCTCCGTTGACATATTCAAAATCAGGATTACCTGTCATTACGGCAAGAAACAAATCCCTCAATGTATCTGGGTTAATCTTGCTCATATCTGTATACTTTTAAAAAGTGAACTTTCATTTATTTCTAAGCACTTATCCTGTATAGTTTTAACTGTCGACAAGTCGCAATCAAAATGAATATTAGAAAGTGATTTTGGTATATTCTCAATTGCTATTGATGGTATATCTTGATAATCATAGAACGCAATAGTGTCAAGTGCTTGTTGATAATCGAAACTGACATCATTTACTTTATCAAAATCACGACCAAGAGTCTGCACAATTATTTCATTAAGACGATATTGAAGTTTGAGGTCAGAAACTTTCTTGCAAATAGAATTCTTTAAATCAAAAATAGTTCTCCCATGTCCCGTCTCAATTACAAACACAGAGGCAATAAGAAGATTTGCGTTAACATTAGGATGAAGTTGTTCTAAAGAAAATGTGTGAATTCGTCTTACATTTCTAGTACTCTTAACCTCAATTTTATCTATACCATCATTAAAATCAAATTTATCATTTGGGGATACATGCCATGACTGGAGAAGATACGCAGGACTTTTAGATCGTTCGATAACTAATAGTTCCGCCCAAAGACCTTGTAAGGTTTTCTTTGATGGTTTACTCAAATTACTGAACAAGTCTGCGATTTTCATTAATTCAATTTTGAGGGTCTTGATTGTAACATTATCAGAAAGTCCATGCAAAAGAATACAAACCACATCTATAAAATACTTCTGATAATCAACATTCCCAGCATTCAAGGAGACAATTGTGTACTCATGAGTCCTCCGTATTTCATTATTCTCTATAATGCTGCAGGATCGATTAAACATAACTTTTATAAACTCCATTGTAATGTCAAGAGCTTTCTCTTTACCCAACGTTTGAATAAAAAACATTGGATAACCCTCAGGCGAAATTCCTATTTTATGTTGACAAGCAAACGGTATAGAATCAGCCGCATAGCATCCTTCTTCAACTGGTTTGTTTAAGAGGGATTTAAACACTTGATAAACATCATTCATATTTTTTGACTGAATTTCGGGGTTCAACATAACTAACTGCAAAGTCTTCGGGATAATAAATAGCAAGAGTATATGCCGCCTTGCCGTTCCACTTATAGTCTGCACACTTCAATCTTACCTTATGCAATTGTATGCAAATAGCATCTTCAAATTTAATTTCTGAATCACCCGGATATATATGATATCCTTTAGGATCATGACCTGCGTGAATATTATTAACTGTCTTTTTCTCCAAATTAAAGGCACGCTCACGTCCCATTGTATTCCTATATGCCATATGAATGAAATACACATATTGCATTGGATTATTTTCTTGCGAGGCAAGATACTGAATATATCTCAATGTCGCCTGTTTTCTCGCAGCATCAGGCGCACATTGAAAGTTGAAATTAGTAAGAAAATCAATTGCTTGTTCTATAGAAAGTTTTACATATCTGTGATCCCTGTCATCAGTTCCATATGGTTGATAAGATTTGAACGATACCGTTCCCAGAAAATCTTCCACGAATTTAGTATTTTCTTCTATATTCTGAAAGGCATTCATTTTTCTCCAACCATTTAATTTGCAGTAAACTGTATCCTTTGATAGAATGTTTTTACGTGTAGCATTAAGGCTTGGAGATATAAGAAGAAGTTTTTCAACCTTACGAAGATCTGTATTCTTCTTAAGCCAGTCGCGCATTTCTTCTTCATGATCTACATATTCACTATATTCGAGAGCTGTATCTTCTGGAAGATATACTCGACAAGAATAAAGATAGTTGCGTTTATAACCAAAAAAACGGCATCGCTGCTGAATCGTGTCAGCAGTAGATTTACTTACACTGTGACGAGGCATATATGTAACAGCCAACCTCTCAACAGTAAAACCTCTGTTGAGCATATCCGCGCCAACAAGAATATGAGAAATACTACTATCCCAATCTATCTCCGATGTCTGTCCTTTCTTTTTATTACGGCTAATAATCAACATTAGATTAGTCTCATAGATGATGTCCGGAACGTGCTGCATTATCTCTTCGAATGTTGGATAGTCCTCAACATGGCTCTGATACTCACGTATCGCTTCTGGATACATTGATTTAAATTCCTTAATAAAATCTGTATATGCCAAGTCTTGAGAACCTGCATTAAGCATATCAGTCCAAACGCTTACAATATTTTTAATCCACCCATGAAATTTCTCACTAGCATCTTGTTCCTTATCTGCATGAACCATCATTGAAAGAAATGGCTCACGCTTTTTAATTTTGACTATAATCGCTACACTCATTATATGAAGAATAAGTGCATCTTTCAGAGATTGAGGGCAGCATGGCAGATTATTCCTTTTACTATGGTAAACCTCATTATCTTGGATAGTCAGGATTAGACCAGGTTCATCTTTGAAAAAAGTTTTGCCTCCAGTATACTTTTTGCCTGGTGTAAGAACTTTGTGATGTTTCGGAGAAAGAAGGTCAAGAATGCTAATTAGTAACGGTCCTTGTGGAGTTGCAGTATATTGAATATACGAATGATTTGGCAATACAGACTTTAAAGCAAGAATACTCTTATAAGTTGCAGTAAATTCATCTTCGCCCCAATCAGTTGATTTACTGTTTTTGAAAGCGTATCCATTAAGACTTGCCTGATCTGCTTCGTCATCAATAATCATTACTCCTTGATTTTTCAGAACATTCCTAATTGATACATTTTGAAAAATCTCCGTAAGGTGATCTATGTGGATGTCTTTCTTCAGAACTGTTATGAGTATTGTTGGCTTAGTGGTAATCCTAAACTCATTACTAATTCTCTGCACATCATCCAAAGTAGGATTCTCATGCAGTTTATAATATGCAGCATTTTCATTGCCATTTATAAGGTCTTTGCGAAGGCGCTTTGTTGTTTGCTCAAGAAGATTATTTTTGGTTCCGGCAAAATAAATTATGACTACCCGTTGGTTGAATTAAAATAAAGCATCTTTAACAAGACCAATTTTACGATGG